>Ga0210384_10000026_pt1 | contig 238268 bp, 229 predicted proteins | sample IncBWH2MmetaG_FD_160574 | JGI IMG/M metagenome (GOLD analysis project Ga0210384, IMG submission 160574) | Forest soil microbial communities from Barre Woods Harvard Forest LTER site, Petersham, Massachusetts, United States - Inc-BW-H-2-M | ecosystem: Environmental > Terrestrial > Soil >... | reverse complement strand
CCGATCGCCACCGGCCGCGCGCCCATCGCGGTGCAGACCGCTTCAAAAGCGCCCACGCGAGTCGGCGGAACTTCCACGACGAAGCCGCCCGCCTCGCCGAAGAGCGCCGGCTCGGGCTTTGCGTCCGGCGCCCAGCGAGCAGGCGAGTCTAGACGGGCCCCGACGGTTCCGGCCGCATCACCGCCGAGACACATCTCAGCGACGCACGCGATCAAGCCGCCGTCGGAGATGTCGTGCGCAGCGGTTACCGCGGAGCTGCGAACCGCTTCGAAGACTGTCTTGATCGATGCGTTGGCCTCTTCGTAGTCGATCGGCGGCAATGCGCCGCCGATCGCGCCGGCGATGTTCGCCGCCACGGAGCCGCCCAGATGGTTCGTGCGCTCGCCCAACAAGAACAAGCGATTTTCCGCGCCAGTGAACTGCATGGTCACCGTGCGCCCGACGTCGTCGACGCGGCCCACGCACGCGACGATCGCCGACGGCACGATCGCCCGCCCGGAGCTCGACTCGTTGTACAGCGAGACATTGCCGCTGACGAACGGCAGCGGTTCACTGGGAATGCCGAGGTGCAATGCGTTGGCGGCTTCCGCAAGGCCGTCGATTCCGGCTGCGAGCTGCGCGTAGGCCGTTGGGTCCTCGGGACTGCCGTAGTTCAGGCAATCCGTGAGGCCGATCGGTTGTGCGCCGACCGCCGCGACGTTGCGCGCCGACTCGACAACTGCATGCGCTGCGGCAAGCCGAGGGTCGATCGCGCCGTAGCGCGGATTGCCGTCGACCGAGAGTGCGATGCCCGCAAGTCCGCCGCGCCGGATGATGATGACACCGGCGTCGGCGTAGCCGGACGGTATCACGGTTGCGCCGCGGACGACCGTATCGTAGTGTTCGATCAACGGGCGGCGGCTGCACACGTCGCGATGAGCCAGGACGGCGAGCGTCATTTCTTCGAGGTCGTCGAATGTGGGCCGACTAGCGTCGGCCCCTTCAGTCAGGTCGGCGTCTACGGTTTCCTTGAAGGGGCCGACGCTAGTCGGCCCATCCCGGGCGATCGAGCCCGTCAAGACGTCGATCGGAAGATCAATCACGGCGCTGCCTCCCGCGAGCACCACATAGCGTTTCTCTTCTGTCACCCTGCCTATGACCGCCGCTCTTGCTCCCGCGGCCACCTCGGGCAATGTGAAGCGCTCGTTGTAGATCGAGAGCAACGTCGGTGTGAACGACGGCGGAACTGCCCAGAGCATGCGCTCCTGCGTCTCCGCGCATGCGATGACGAACGGCGGCAGGCCCGCGAGGGCCTGCGGCACAGATTCGATCTCGATCAACGCGCCGAATCCGCCGGCGCTGCACAGCTCGCTGCTGCTTCCCATGATGCCGCCGGCGCCGAGGTCTTTGAAACCCACAGCGATGCCGCTTTTGAAGACCTCTTCGCAAACAGCGTAGGTAGCGCGCATGATCACGTTCTTGAGGAACGGATCCGGCACTTGGACCGCGCTCTTGTTCGCCTGCGATTGGCTCGCATCCAGAATCAGCGAAGCGAACGCGGCGCCGCCGAATCCGGAACCGTCCGTCGCCTTCCCGACCAGCACGAGGTCGTAGCCGGCGCCGCCGGGCGGAACGCGGCTATGGATGATGCGGTCGGCGCGCACGAGACCGAGCGCGACCACATTCACGAGACAATTTTCCATGTATGATTCGTGGAAGTAGATGTCGCCGGCGATGTTCGGCACGCCGACCGCGTTGCCGTACGCCGCAATGCCGTCCACTGCGCCGGCGGCGACGTACGCCGCGTGCGATCCGGGAACCGGCTTCCCGAACCGCAACGGATCGGCGCTTGCGACGACTTCGGCGCCCATGCACAAGACGTCGCGCAAAATCCCACCCACTCCGGTGGCGGCGCCTTCGAACGGCACGACTTGGGATGGATGATTGTGGCTCTCGTGTGCGACGACGACGCCGTATTCGACGCCGTCCACAAATCCCGCACGCAAGATTCCGGCGTCTTCGCCGACCGGAACGAGGACATCGCTGCTCCGTGTGGGGAGCTTCTTCAGCAGGGCGCGGCTGCTCTTATACGAGCAGTGTTCGCTCCATTGAATCGCAAACGCGTGAGCTTCAGCGCGAGTCGGATCGCGACCGATGCGCCGCGCGATTTGGCGCAGTTCGTCAGGGGTTAGGGCGAGCCGTTCGCGTCGCGCCTCGCGGCGCAGTTCTTCGTCGCTCCCCGAGCACCGTAGGGGTTCCGCCGCAGAAGCCGGCGCTTGCGCGGCCACCGCTTACGCCTTGCCGTTCGACCCAGAAGGCGCGTTCACGCGCGAATCGCCTTCCATCACTTGCACGCGATTGCGCCACTGAGTGACGAGCACTCGGCCGTAAAGCACCGTGTCGTCCACCGCCAATATTTTCGCCGCCGCTAGCGCTGCGTTTTCCGGCTCCAGCACGACCGCGCTGCCGATGCCCGATGGCATGTGCAAGCTGGAGAGGATGTCCATCCCTCCGAACGACGAGCCGATCGGCGGGCACGCGATGACTGGGTTCGCAGTCGCAGCATCCACGAACGCGGAGAGCGCGTTCGAGCGGCCCGCGATGGTGACATACACCACGCGGCCGAGCATGTTGTCCAATTGCTGCACGCGCTGCAGCGCATAGTTCGGCGTCTTATGTGCAGACGCCACATGTTTGCGGGAAGGGACGCCCAGCTGACCGAGCGCTTTTGCCACGCGGTCTGCGTGCGGCGCGTCGGCGGCCGAGCCCATGATGATGCCCACGAATCCGCCGGTGCTCTTCTGGAACTTGCCGACGAGTTCGGCGACTTCTTCATACTTCGACTTGACTGCGCCAAGATCGTCCGTCGTGGGCGCGGCCATGTTCCGGTAGATCTGTTTGTCGAGCATGAGCGCTTGATCGCCGCCGGGCCAGATCCGCCACGAATCGTTGTCGATGACGTCCGCGAGGATGATCTCCGAATTTCCGTCCGCGTCTGTCGCGCGTCCGAACTCGACTTTGAGATCCACGAGCAGCACGTCTGAGCGGCGCCACGCGTGGGCGAGGACGTCGAACACGAGCCGGGCGACGTCGGTCATCTGCGCCAATTCCGCCGTGGTGGCTAGGCCTTCGTCGACGATCCGTTCGGCCGTGTACTGCGGATCGTGATTCGCATCGTCTTTGAAGAAGTATTCGACGAGTCTCGGCGCGAGCACGGTGCCAGCTTTCACGCCGGGGTTGCGTTTGAGGTACGACCCCGCCGCGACGCCGCGCACCACCACTTCGATCGGGATCATGGTGCAGCGGCGGACGAGCATCTCATTGCCGTCTTCGTCTTCCCCGCCGCTCAGGAAGTGCGTGGGAATGCCGCAGGCGTTGAGCAGCCGGTAGATGCGCGCCGTGGTGAGAGCAGCTAGGCGGCCCTTGCCCGGGATGACGTGCCGCTTGGCGCCGTCGCCGGCCGAGATCTGATCCTGTTGGACGATCACGAGCGCGTCTGTGCGCTCGGGATGCTCGAAGAGAACCTTGGTCTTGCCGCGGCCGACTTCCAATCCTTTGTTCATTCCCGCTCCAGGGCTTGCAGAGATCGTGCGAATGATCGCGCTCGTTCCGCAGCGTCACCTACGTGGCGCTGGGGGTCCAAAAGCGCACCCAATTCTTCCGGTTGGATGTAGCGGCGGACCTGCGCATCTTCCGACAAAAGCGTCTGCAGCGGGTTTACCTCGCCGCGCGCGATCGCGTCGTACGCCTTCATGGAAGCTTCGCGCAGCGTCTCGTGCAGCGCCTGGCGATCGGCCCCGCGCTTAGAAGCAGACATGAGGACGGCTTCAGTACCAGAGAACGGCCCGAACGCCGCGAGGTTGTGGGCGATGCGGCGCTCGTCCACCCGCATGCCGGCCACGACGCGCTTCGCGAGCCGCACGATTTCATCGGCGGCCAAGAACGCTTCCGGCAGCAGCGTGCGGCGGTTCGCCGAATCGTCGAGCGTGCGCTCTAACAGGTTCTCCGCGGCGTTCTGCCACGCGACCTGCGCGTGCGAGGCGACGAGCCTCGCGAGCGAACATATCCGTTCGCTCAAAATCGGATTGCGCTTGAACGGCATCGCCGACGACCCGACTTGCTTCTTGCCGAACGGCTCACCGATCTCGCCGAACGGCGACGAAGCCAGGATGCGGATGTCAAAAGCGAATTTCGAACAGGATGCTGCGAGGCCGGCGAGCGCGGCGATGACTTGGTAGTCCAGCTTGCGCGGGTATGTCTGCCCGCTCACATCGACCGCGGTCAGGCCGAACTCGGCGAGGACGTCGCTCTCCAGCTTCGCAGGCGCGACGTTCGTCCCCTCAAGCAGCGCGTGATATGAGGCCGACGTTCCGACAGCGCCGCGGATACCTTTTGCCGGCAGCCATGCCGCGAGACGGCGGAGCTCGGCGTGATCGAAGCGGAGGTCCTGCGCCCACAGGCTTAGACGGAGGCCGAGCGTCGTGGGCTCGGCTGCCTGAAGATGCGTATACGCCATGCACGTCAGATCGGCGAACTCGTCGATTCGCTGCGCAAAGGCATCGAGCAGCTCGCGAGTCGCGCGCACCAGCATGCCCAGGGCCAAACGTATGCGCGCCGTTTCTACGTTGTCTTCGACGTCCATGGACGTCGCGCCGAGGTGGATCTTGCCGCCGCCGATCTTCGCTTGCGAGGCGAAGACGCGCACCTCAGCCATGAGGTCGTGGCCGATCTCATCTTCTATCGCCTGAGCCGCCGCCAGATCCACGTTATCCGTGTTCTGCTCGAGATCGCGCAATTCGTCGGCCGAGACGAGCCCAGCGGCCATCTGCGAACGGGCGAGCGCGACCCAAAGGCGCCGCCACATCCGGCGCTTCGTCTCTTCGGAGAAGAGGTCGCGCATCGCCTGACTGCCGTAGCGCCACGAGAAGGGAGATGAGTAGGATGAGGTCACTTACGCGATGGCTTCTCGGCGCGTGCGTTCTCGCCCTCGGCGCAGCTGACACATGCGGACGATCAGCTCGTCGAGCAGGACCGACGGATCGCCGCGCCCGTTGAACATATGATCGAGCGCGCGTTTGGTCAATGTGACTCCCTTGGCTGCCAGTTCTAGCGTTATTGAGCGCGCCGCAGAATGCAGGGCGGCGACGCGATATGGGCTCAAGCCGGCTGCCGCAGCATACTCGTCTGCGGACGTGCGCTTCAGCTCCCAGATGACGAGCGCGTCGGCCGCGAGGACGAAAAGCGGTCCGGCGATATTGTCCGGCTTGTCCATGACCTCGCGGACGAGGCGCAGTGCGCCGTCCGTATCGCCGGCGTGGACAGCGGCGGTGAAATTCCACAGCTTGATGTCGTCGTAGGGTTGGATCGTGTTCTTGACGTCGTCGGACGTGATGCGGCCCTTGACCGCCGTCAGCGCCAGGCGCTCGATGACATTCGTGATCTCCGCCGCGTCTTGGCTTCCGGCCAAGAGCGAGCGTGCCGCCGGTTCGACGCTCACGCCGGCGCGCGCGGCGATCTCGTCCACGAATCGTCCGCTCGACCTCCCGTCGAGCGTACACTCGACGACGATACCGTCGTCGGCCGCGCCGGCGAGAGAGGCCGCTTCATCCGCCAACCGTCTGCCTTGGGCACGCTGCGGCACGCCAGAGTGGTCTACGATGACGAGCGCATGTTCGGGCATCCCTTCGAGCACGGAACGCAGGCCGGCTCGATCGTCGGCCTTGAGATCCACGACTCCCCTCACGACCACTGCACGCCGAGCGGAGAGGAATGGCAAGGCGGCTGCTTTGCCCGGAATCGCGCGGACGGCAACGTCGTCGGATGGGTCGATCTCGTCCAAGTTGAGCGCGCGCGACGATTCGTCGGGAAGCACCGACGCGATGATGCGAGCGTAGACATTCGAAGCGAGCATGGGTTGCGGACCTGTCAGCACGACGATCCGCGGCAGCGGATCCGGCTGCGCGTCGACAAAATTGTAGTATAAAAGGATGGACTTCGCGCCAACTTTAGTTTTCGGCGCTGGTTTCTTCGGCGAACGCGGCGCCGGCTCGCCGGCCTTCTTAGGACTCACGTCAGTGCGCTCGTCGCGCTGCCGCCCGCGCTGGCTGCGATGATCGCGGGCTCAAAGGGCGGCCGCAGCACGCCCATCTCTGTGACTATCGCGGATATGAGGGCAGCCGGCGTCACGTCGAACGCCGGGTTTGCGGCTCGTGCCTCCGCCGGCGCGATCCGCACGCCCGCGAATTCGAGCACCTCAATCCCGTCGCGTTCTTCAATGAATATGTCGCTGCCGCTCGCGATGCCGACGTCGATGCTTGAGATCGGTGCGGCGACGTAGAACGGCAGCTCGTGCGCGCTCGCGCTGAGCGCAAGGCCGTAGGTGCCGATCTTGTTGGCGACGTCGCCGTTGCGCGCGATCCGATCGGCGCCGACGACCACGGCGCTGATCTCACCGCGGCGCATGAGCGCAGCCGCCATCGAATCCGTGACGAGCGAAAATGGAATCCCGTCTCGAACGAGCTCCCAAGCCGTCAAGCGGGCGCCTTGAAGCATCGGCCGAGTTTCGCCGACGAACACGTGCTTGAGAAACCCTGCGTTCCAGGCGGAGCGCACGACGCCGAGCGCCGTGCCGTATCCCCCGGTCGCGAGCGTGCCGGTATTACAGTGCGTGTACACGACTGCGCCCGTCGGAAGGAGCGACGCGCCTGCATCGCCGATCGCGCGGCAAGTCGCCGCGTCGTCAGCATGGATCGATCGGGCCATTTCTTCAAGGGCGGCGACCAGCTGCACGACGCCCTGGCCGGTCGCGCTCACCTCACGCCCGTGCCGCTTCATCTTCTCGATCGCCCAGGTCAGATTCACGGCCGTGGGCCGAGCGGCGCCGATCGCTCGCCCGGCGTCGTCGAGAACTTTGAAGAAGTCGTCCGCGTTGCGCGCGACGCCGCCCGCCGCTCGCGCCGCGATGCACATGCCGTATGCGCCGACGATCCCGATCGCCGGTGCGCCGCGCACCTTCAGTCCCCGGATGGCGTCGATCACGCGCTGCACCGATCGCAGTTTGACGACGACCATCTCGGACGGGAGGCGCGTCTGATCGAGGATCTCAATGATGCCGTCGGCATACGCGATGTGGGGAGGGGCCGGTCGCATGAAACGGACGTTCGCTTCGCGCGGACCGCCACCTAGTTGCGAGACTCGCGCTTCAGCGCACCATCGAACCGCGGATGATCCGTGTTCCCGTGATCCGGTCCTGCACCGACGGCCGCCAGAAAAAACCTATGAGCGGCAGAACGAGAAAGAGCGACCAGAAGGCGACGAAATAATGCCACACCGCACGGCCGCCGCTGACGCGGCTGTAGTCGGGCCGGACCACGCGCAAGCCGAGCACCATCATCCCGAACGTGCGGCCGACGAGACCCACGAGAATCGCGCTATAGATGAAGACGAGCATCAGCGCGACGACGTCGGGAAGACCCATCTGGATGAGCGGTAGATGCGACGAGGCCCATTGATCGGCGAACTGTTGAAACGTCGATGCCGCGATGTCGGAAGCATGGACGACGGCGCCTTTGCCAGACGTCGTGACGCTCGTTTGGACGATTTTACCCGAGCTCACGATGGCGCCGACGACGACCCAGTCGAGCACGAAGGCCGTAGCGCGTAGCCACACGCTTGCGTAAGCCTTCTTCTCCAACTTGCTTGGAACTGGTCGCGCAGACTCCATCCGCGGCGTGGCCGCCTCGGGTTTAGCCGCCGCCTCACCCAGCCGCGCCCGCCACGTCGCGTAGAGCGGCGAGATCGCGAAGATCTCGAGCTCGCGCAGGCGATTGGTGGCGTATGGTTCCTGTCCGAGGAGTTCGCCGAGTTTGAACGTGGGGTCGGCTTGGACTTCTTCGCGCTGATCGCGAAATGCCGTGTAGTCGACGTTTTTCGAGACCTGGCGGAAGGCGCAGGTGAAGATCGCGCGCGCCGCGGCATCGATGGATCCGCAGCATAACAGTCCGATGCGATCGGCGGTGTACTCCGTGCGCCTCATCCACGCACCGAAGACCGCCGAGATGAACGGGTTCTCCTTGCCGGAAGCTGAGAAGAGAGACGTGATGCGCGTGTGACCGGCCGCGACGTGCCCGAGTTCGCGTCCGATAAGAAAAGTCAGTTCGTCGTCGTCGAGGTGCGGCAGCCACGTGCTTGAGACGACGATCGCGTATGGTTCTTCGAGTCCGACCGAGGTCACGCACGAGTAGGGATCTTCGCGTACGAAGACGTGCGGCACGGCGAGTCCCAAAGTCCGCGCACAGCGCGTGGCGATGCCGTACACGTTCGGCAGCTGTCGTTCGTGCAGGCGGACGCTCGTGCCAAGCAGCCGGCCGCGCGCGATCGAGACGTAGATCATCGCGGCCACGATCAGAAACGCGAACTGCTGAGCCGTGATCTGTTCGCGCAGAGCAAACCCGACCAAGCCCGCGGTCGTGGGCGCGAAAAGGAGCGTCAAGAAAAGCGCGCGGTTCTCGCCGCGCCAACGCAGCGAGTCAGGTCCCTTGAAGAACGATTCGGGTCCCATGCCGCGGCAATTCTCGCGGCCGCACGGACTGCCCCCTTCTGGCCGGTAGGTTCAGCGGCGCGCGCGCCAAAGTCCAGGCGATGAGCTCGATGACCGAATCGATCGCGGCGCGGCTCGATGCGCTACCGTCGAGCCGATCGCTTTACGGGCTCGTAGCGCGCATCTCCGCGGGCGCGTGGTTCGAAGGTTACGATCTGTTCATGCTCGCGTACATATCGCTCGGCATGATCCATTCCGGGCTGTATTCGGCGACGTCGTCCGGTTTCGGCAGCATCCCCGCGTTCGCCGCGGCCGGATTCCTGGGAATGTTCGCCGGTGCGCTGTTGTTTGGTTCGATCTCGGACCGCTTCGGCCGGCGCGCCGCGTTCTTGTGGTCCCTCGCCTGGTATTCCGCCGCAACGGTCGCGATGTCGGTCGCGCGCGGCGCGATCGCGATCGACGGCCTTCGCTTTCTTGCGGGGCTCGGTATCGGCGTTCAGCTCGTGACTGTGGACGCTTACATCAGCGAGCTCGTGCCTCCGTCCATGCGCGGCCGCGCGATCGCGTTGAGCCAGACGATCACGTTCACGGCCGTGCCGGCGGTGGCGTTCATCGCGCAGGCGCTTGTTCCGCACGCATATTTCGGATTCGACGGCTGGCGTCTCGTAGCGCTTGCGGGTGGCCTCGGCGCAATAGTGGTGGTACCGCTGTTCCGTTCGCTCCCGGAGTCGCCGCGCTGGCTTGCCGCCCGCGGCCGCGACGCTCAGGCGCTCGATGCGCTGCAGCATATCGAAAAAATCGTCGGCGCGCGATCCGGCACCGGATCGGTCGAACCGGCGGCTGGTGCACTCGCGTCTCACGCGTCGTGGTTGGAGATGTGGAATGCCCAGTATCGGGCGCGCAGCGCGATGCTTGTTATCTTCAATTTCTTCCAGACCATCGGGTTTTATGGCTTCGCGTCGTGGGTGCCGATCCTGATCTTCGCAGAGGGCGTCAGCTTCGTCCACTCGCTCTTGTACACGGCGCTCATAGCGATAGCCGCGCCTTTCGGACCCGCTTTCGCAGCGATTGTCGGCGAGCGCTGGGAACGCAAGTGGCAGATCGTGACGCTCGCTGCCGCAAGCGCGCTCCTCGGATTGGCCCTTGCCTTCATGCGCGCGCCAACCGGGATCATCTGCGCCGGCGTCGGTGTGACGCTTGCGAACAATTGGTTCTCGAGCGCGTTTCACGCGTATCAAGCCGAACTGTATCCGACGCGCATCCGCGCGCGAGCAGTGGGCTTTGTCTATTCGTGGAGCCGGTTAAGCGCCGTGTTCGTGGGATTTTGGATCGCCCAGATCCTGGCGCGGTTTGGAGCAGGCGGCGCGTTTGCGTTCATCGCCGCCGGAATGGCCGTCGCAGCGGGAGTGATCGCAGCCGCCGGACCGCTCTCGCGCGGCCGGCGGCTCGAATCGCTCGCGCCCTAGGCGCGGAGGCCCTTGCTGATCGTGAGCGCGACCGGCAGCCCGAAGAATACCGTGTGCGCTATCAGGTTTTTTGCGAGGGTCAGCGTGTCCGGCGCTCCGGCCGGTCCGACGTGTTTGAGCACGAGCAGCATCGTCATGCCGGCCATGACGACGACGCCATAGAGCAGCCCGCCCAGAACTGGTCTTCGGACGAGTGCCGGCAACGGGCCCGCAGCTGCGGCATACACGAGCGCCCAGGCGATGCTGATCGCGAAGTGCATGACGAAACCGAGCGCGGCATACGACGTCGATGTGAACGCGACGCCGCCCACGAGCGCGGAGGCCACGAATTGCCAGATGGTGATCGGGCTCATGTGGTTGACGACCGCGAGGAAGGCGTCGATGAGCACGCCGCCGGCGAGGCCGGCGACGACTGTTGACGCGACCACGTTGACGTTCTGACGTTCAATCGCCCGTTCCATGACTACGCGGCCACCTTACGCGGCACGTCGCGGTGTTCGTCGAGGTCGAGCAGATCCGGCCACGTCGTCACGTCGGTGCGATCCGGCGCGATTTGGTTGCGGAGGTCCACGAAGTATTTCTGGCTGTCCGAATTCGGTTCCGGCGAGATCTTCAGGTAGTCCGCGTTGAACGCGGCGATTTCGTTGGCCGTCTTCTTGTTCAGATATTTCGCCTGCAGCAGTTCGCCGAGCTTTTTGTCGTCGTTGGCGGCCGCGAGCTTTTCAAAAACCTCGTGGTCGATGCCGACGAACTCGAGCACCCTTTGATCCATGCCGCAGTTGAAGTGGTATTCGCCGACCGTGCCGGCTGCGTGGGCACGCGCCTTGTCGGTCGTCCGCGCGAGCATCACGATGCCCTCGAGGGATTTGTCTTTGACGCTGCGTGGAACGTCTTTGCTGAGGTCCATGAGTGGGTGATCCTTTCAGGTCTAGCCTACTATCCTAACGATTAGTATGTAGGCTATCTAACATTACTTACACATTGTAGTATACCCACGAAAAATAGTAAATAACCAATTTTGCGGGACAATATCTGTCTGGAGGGGCCGACTTTATGTGGGCCCGGGCGAAAAAACCACGTGGGCCGACATAAAGTCGGCCCCTTCAGGATTTAACTCGGAGCTTTTTCTTGAGGGCCGCCATCTCGATGGCTGCGACTGCCGCCTCGTAGCCTTTGTTGCCGCCGGCGGGGTCTGGGCCAGTGTGCGGGGCCGTTCCGCGCCGCTTTTTGCCGGCGCGGGCCCACGCTTGAGCGGTGTTATCCGTGGTGAGCACGCCGAAGATCACCGGCACACCGGTGGCGAGCGAGACGCTTGCGATTCCGCGCGCTGCCTCGCCGGCCACGTAGTCGAAGTGCGGTGTCTCACCGCGGATCACGCAGCCGAGACAGACCACCGCGCTATACTTGCCGGTGCGGGCAAGCCACAGCGCTGCGAGCGGCAACTCAAATGCGCCAGGAACGTCGAACGTCTCCACTTTCGAGCCGCGCGCGTGATCGGAGAAGGCGCGCATCGCTCCTGCGTGCAGCGCGTCGGTTATCTCTTGGTTGAATCGCGCTCGGACGATCGCATACGCCGAGGCTTTCGTCACGGCGTGCCGTCGGCGTTGGCGAGCAGATGGCCGAGCTTCTCTTCTTTTGTCTTGAGATATCCGGTGTTGAACTCGTCGCGGTCCATGACGAGCGGCACGCGCCCGGTCATCTTGAGACCATAGCCTTCAAGCCCGATGATCTTGCGCGGATTGTTCGTGATGATCTTCATCTCGCGCACGCCGAGATCGTGCAGGATCTGCGAACCGATGCCGTACTCGCGCTTGTCGACCGGCAGCCCGAGTCTGACATTGGCCTCGACGGTGTCTGCGCCGCGGTCCTGCAATTCGTACGCGCGAAGCTTGTTGGCAAGCCCGATCCCGCGGCCTTCCTGATGCAAGTAGAGGAAGACGCCGCGTCCCTCGCGCGCGATGATCGCGAGCGCAGCGTCGCGCTGGGCCGCGCAGTCGCAGCGTTTGCTGCCGAGCGCGTCCCCAGTCAGACACTCCGAGTGGACGCGAACCAAGACGTCCTTGCCTTCGCCGAGCTCGCCCATGACAAGCGCGACGTGGCACGCACCGTCGAGGAGCGATTCGTAGCCGAAGCCGCGGAACGCGCCATGGCGCGTCGGCATGCTGAACTCCGCGATGCGCTTGACGAGTAATTCGTGACGCATGCGGTAGGCGATCAGATCCTTCACGGTCATCAACTTGAGACCGTGGCGAGCGCCGAACTCTTCCAATGCTGGGCGGCGCATCATCGTGCCGTCGTCATCGAGGATCTCGCACACCACGCCCGCGGGCGACAAGCCGGCGAGCCGCGCGAGATCGACCGCCGCCTCGGTCTGGCCGGCACGCACGAGGACGCCGCCCTCGCGGGCGCGCAGCGGAAATGTGTGGCCCGGGCTCACGAAGTCGGTTGGTGTCGAAGCGGGATCGACGAGCGCGGCGATCGTCGCCGCGCGATCGAACGCCGAGATGCCTGTGGTGGTGCGGGTGCGGGCTTCGACCGAGATGGTGAAAGCCGTTTCAAAACGCGATGTATTCTCAGCCACCATCATCGGGATATGCAGTTCGTCAAGGCGCTTTCCGGTCATGGACACGCAGATGAGGCCGCGTCCGTGTTTGGCCATGAAATTCACGGCATCGGGCGTGATCAACTCGGCGGCCATGGTCAGATCGCCTTCGTTCTCGCGATCCTCATCGTCCATGACGATGACCAACTTGCCGGCGCGGATGTCGGCGATGGCGTCTTCTATCGGGCTTAGCGGCATGTTCGTAGATTCTACAGGCGGCGGCCGGGTTACCGCTCGGCGGGTGTGCTTATTGTCGCGGATACAGGCCGGCGGTTTTGTCGGCTTCGAGCCAGATGTCGTCGAACGCCATCCGTTGGGTCGTCTTCGGATATGTCCCTTCGGGGAACTTCGCCGTATAGGCCGACGCAACCGCAGCCAGATATTCGAAGTTCTCCCACAGCGCCGGACCTGCCGATCGCCGCATGATGGCGAGAATGGGCGTCAGCGATTTCCAGCTGCTCTCCACTATTCCGCCCCAGAGATCGCATGCGATATCCGCGTCGATAATGTCGTGTTTGACGAAACTCCCCATAGATTCGAAAAAGTTGCCGACGATGTTGATCGCGCGGATGTCGCCAGAAAGCGGTGGGGTCAACAGCTTCGCGCGGATCGCGGGGTCCTCCATTTTCGCCGGCAGCTCGCGGCGCACAAAGACCAACGCCGCGGCGAACGCCTCGGATTCGAGCACTTCGCGGCACTCTGTGAGTGCGACGATCTGATTGCTGCCTCTGGAGTGGCGCAGTTGCGCGAGCGCTGCGATGGCCGTGGCCGCGATGACGATAAGCGTCCCCACCGATGCGAACGTGTTGAGCACTTCAAGACTCACGTAGAGTCCCTCTTGCCCATGATGCTGGCAACATAACGCGCCAACGGATCAGCTTCTACATTGAGGGCGTCGCCTGGCGCCTTCGACCGCAACGTCGTCCTGGCCAACGTCTCGGGGATCAGCGCAACTGCGAACCTGCCGTCGTCCACTGCCGCCACGGTGAGGCTGATGCCATCAAGCGCGACGTAACCTTTCTCGCAGATGAGGAGGTCGAGCGCAGGCGGCGTCGCGCACCACATGCGCACGCCTTGGCCTTCCGGGTCTATGCGCAAGATCGTGGCCGTGGCGTCCACGTGACCGTACACGACATGACCGTCGAGTGCATCGCCGACCCGAAGACTCGGTTCGAGATTGACGGCGTCGCCGGCGACGAGCGAGCCGAGATTGCTTCGCGCGAGCGTCTCCGGCACCACGTCGAACGTGAGCGCGCCGGCCGATTCTTCGACTGAGACGACCGTCAGACAGACGCCGTTGACCGCAACGCTTTCGCCGGGTGCGGCTGCCCGTCCGATCGCGCCGGCGCCGATCATCAGGCGATTGCCGCCGATCGGGTTCGGCGCGTTTTCCAGCACGTCGCCGCGCGCTCTGATTAGGCCGGTGAACATCGCGTCAGTCTTCCCGCGCCACTTCGATGAGCGAGAGCGCGCCGTTCGTGGCGACCCCTGCGTCAACGGCGACGACCGAGTCGGGGTAGTAGACGTCGTAGAACACGAAGTCCTTGCGATCGCGATAGGTCCGGCCACGGTAGATGACGCGCCGCGGCGTTCCCACGACTCCGGCGTCGGCGCACATCTGTCGAGCGGCCGCGGGAGTTAGCATGTGCGCATAGTCTGCGGTGACGGCCTCGCGGTCGATCGTGCCGCGCTGCATGGCGGCGAGCAACGACATCACCTTTTTTGTGACGACGGGATCTTGGCCCGTCGCGGATTCCAGATCGGCCGCGGCCTCCGCGGCTGTCGGTGGTTCCACGATGGAGACGACGCGGCGAAAGAATAGATCCTCGTCGAACGGATCGCCGTTGCTCAGCGCCGCGATCTCTAACCCGTCATCCGGGAACGTGGCATTCTCGCCGGCGAAGCCACCGTTCAGACCTTGATGGAAAATATATCTCCGGCCGTACAGATGCGCGAGATCGAGTCCGAAGCCGTAGCCGCCGCGCATTCCGTATCCGTGCGAGAGCGGCGAGAAAGTCATCGCGCTCCACGACGATCGGTTGAGCACTCGGCCGTTGTCTAGCGCAGCATCCCAGCGGACGAGGTCGGTCACCGATGAGTCGATGGTTCCGTCCCCGTAGCCAAGATCGTCGGCGGTCTGGGGAGAAGTTACGATCTTGCCGTCCGCGTACGTGTAGCCAACCGCACCGTCGGGAACATCTTGCGGGATCATTCGCGCGCTCGTGGCATGCATACCGAGCGGCTGAAAAACGCGCCGCGCGAGGAAATCGCCGTACGACTCCCCGCTGACTTTTTCGACGATCATGCCGAGGATGACGTAGTTCGTATTTGAGTACTCAAAACGCGATCCCGGTGGGAAATCGAGCGGCGTGTCTTTGATGAGATCCACGAACTGCGCTGCGGTAGCTCTGTGCGGCACGTTTTCCACGATCGAGTAGTCGGGGATCCCTGAAGTGTGGTTGAGCATCTCGCGCAGCGTGATTTGTCGTGCGTAACGATAGTCCGGAAGGTAGCGCGCGAGGCTGTCGCCCACGCTCAGCTTTCCGTCTTCTTGCAACAGCAGAATCGCGGTCGCGGTGAACTGTTTCGTCATCGAGGCGATATTGTAGACGGTGCCCGAGTCCGCCGGCAAACGCTTTTGCACGTCGCGATATCCGTAGCCGCTCGCGTACAGCACAGCGCCGTTGCGCGCGATCGCGAGAGACATGCCGGGCAAGTGCTGGTCGCGCAGCGTGGCGCCGACGAGCGTATCGATCTGCTGCCGCTGCGCCGCTGAAATGGTAGGCGCCGGATTTGTAGCGGGCAGTGAAGCGGCAAAGGCCGCCGCGATCAATAGTAAGATCATGTGGCGGGCACCGCCTCGATTAGGACGTCTTCCCCGAGCATGACGGCGGATTCGATGCGCAAGCGCGCCGCGCCCGCAAAACTTGTGATGACCGGCGCGACCGTCGCCGAGCCAAGTATCTCCGGGGCGACCAACCAGTAGATCTTGCCGACCAGCTTCTGCGCGAGCAATGCGGCCGCGATCGTCGGCCCGCCTTCGCAGAGCACGCTGAGGATGCCGCGTTGCGCGAGTTGGAAAAGGAGGTCCGCAAGGTCCACGCGTCCGTCCGAAGTCGTCGCGCATGTGACGATTTCCACGCCGCGTTCGACAAGCGCATCGCGCCGCTCCGCCGGAATCGCCGCCGTCGTCGCGATCATCGTCGGCGTGGCCGCGGCATCTCGCACGAGATGGCTGGTGAGCGGAAGCCGGCCGTGCGAGTCCGCCACGATCCGCAAGTACGGCACGGCGCGCGCCCGTGTCGGACGAACGGTGAGCTCCGGATCGTCGGTGACGGCGGTATGCACGCCGACCAAGACCGCGTCGTGTTCGTAGCGCAGATCATACACGAATGCGGCGGCCTTTGCGCCCGTCAGCCGGTGGCGCACGCCGGCGCGCGGCGCGATCGCGCCGTCGATGCTCGCCGCCAGCTTGAGCGCGACAAATGATCGAGTGTTTGTGCGATGGTGCAGATATGCGCGGTTGAGCGCTGCGGCGGCGTCTTTTTCGATACCCTCCGACAGCTCGATGCCGGCTTCGCGCAGCCGTTGGACGCCCCGTCCGCACACTTGCGGATCCGGGTCTTCGACAGCGATGACAACGCGCTTGACGCCGGCGTCGATGATCGCTTGCGTGCAAGCCGGCGTCTTGCCAACGTGATCGCACGGTTCTAACGTGATGTAGAGCGTCGCGCCTTTTGCTCGATCGCCCGCCGCCCGCAGCGCGATGGTCTCCGCATGATCGGAGCCCGCACGCTCGTGATAGCCTTCTCCGACCACTGCGCCGCCAGTTGCGACGACGACCGCACCCACCAAGGGGTTTGGGCTCGTGTTGCCGCGGCCTTTCGCAGCGAGTTCCAGCGCACGCTGCATGAATCGCGCATCATCCATGCACGGTTGTTAGCCGCGGCGGCGGGCGCTACCCTCGGGAGAAATATTCGTCAGATCCGGATCGCGAGGGCCGCCCCGATGACTTCTTCGGCGCCGCACGCGTAGAGTGAGTCAGCACATGAGGTGAGCGTCGAACCGGTCGTCACGACGTCGTCGATGACCAGTACGCGCCGGCCGAAGACCTCCGAAGCCCGCGGACCCGCGCCGAACGCTCCACGGACGTTCGCGCGCCGCGCCGCGAGGGGCAGCCGGCTTTGCGGCGCCGTGGCATTTATACGCTGGATCGCTTCGGTTTCGATGGGGATGCCGAGCGTCGCAGCAACTGCGTCGGCGACGAGCGCCGCCTGATTGAATCCGCGTTCCCGAAGGCGTGCCGGATGCAGCGGTATTGGCACGATCACATCTGCGCCGAAAGCGATGTAGCCCGCAAGGAGCCCACCGAGCGTCCGCGCGACGTCACGACGGCCGCCGAACTTTATGTGCCGAACGGCGCGCGCGAGTGCGCCGCCGAATGGGCCAAGAGCCACGGTGAACGGCGCGCCGGACTTTGCGGCGCGCGTCACTGGGCCGTGGTTCGAGCACGCGGCCGAACAGGACTCGCACAGGGATGAACCGAGCGCGTCGCACGCCGCGCACCGCAACGGTGCGACGATGCCTGCGATCCAGGCGAACGGAGCGAGCATAGCGCCATCGCATCACGCCGCGATTGGCTCCGGTGAAGGGGCCGACTTTATGTCGGCCCTGGCGAAGCAAACGTGGGCCGATATAAAATCGGCCCCTTCAGAGAATCGGCCAGCGTGCGCGCCAATCGCGTACGTAATCGAAATCGGCGTACGTTATCGAACTCGTCGTACGTTATCGAATCGGCTTACGTTATCGAATCCGCGAGGCGCGGGCGTGGAGGCCGCCTTCGACGAATGCGCGCGGTTCCACGACGACGTCGTCAGCGAGAATCGTGTTCAGCAAGTGCGCGTTCGACCCGATCTGCACGCCGCGCCACACGATCGAGCAATCGACGACCGCTCCGGGACCGACGCTCGAACCCGCTCCGACCGAAGCAAAGCCCTCAACGCGTGCGGTCGGATCGATAGTCGCACCCGCACCCACAAGCGTGCAGTCGCGGATCTCTGCGCCGTCGCCGATCGAGAGGCGGACCTTGCCGGCTAGCGCGTCCGCGTGCGCGCGCCGGTATTCCGACGGCGTGCCGATATCGCACCAATACGCGCGCTGCTGCATTCCGAAAAAACGCGCTTCCGCGCCGAGAAGCTCGGGGAATACCTGCTTGCCGAAGTCGTAGAACGTCGCGGCCGGAATGCGCGCGAGCAGTTCCGGTTCGAAGACGTAAATGCCCGTGTTGACGAGTTTGCTGCGTTCGGTACCTGGCGCCGGTTTCTCCTGAAAATCGGTGATGCTGCCATCCGCTTCCGTGACGACCACGCCATACTGCGAGACGTCGTCGGCTTCCACGAGCACGATGGTCGCCTCCGCGCGGCGCTCCCGATGAAATGCGAGCGCGGCGCCGAGATCGACGTCGGTCACGTCATCGCAGCCGATGACGACGAATGTCGAATCGAAGAGATCCTCGACCTGCTTCACCGCGCCGGCGCTGCCCATGAGCGTGGGCTCGCGCAAGTAGGACATGCGGACGCCGAAGTCGCGGCCGTCGCCCACGTACCGCTCGACGTCTTCAGCGAAATAATGGACGTTGACGACGAGATCGCTGACGGCGTGCGCGGCCAGATAGTCGATGACGTGTCCGATCACCGGCCGGTCGAGCACCGGCACGAGCGGTTTTGGGAGATCGTTCGTCAGCGGCTGCAGACGCGTCGAGAGTCCGCCCGCGAGGATCATTCCACGCATGGTCAGCGCGCTTGGTTTGCGCCGCGCTCACGCATCGCCTGCGCAAACACGAGCGCCGCGAAACGCGGCAACGCCAGTTGGCGACGGAATCGCGCCGGCTCGCGGACGAGCCGATACAACCACTCGAATCCGGCCCGTCGCCACGCCTCCGGCGCGCGCGTCACGCGACCCGCCCAGACGTCAACAGCGCCGCCGACGCCGATGCAGACGGCGTCCCCGAGCGCCGCCGAATACGTCCGGATCCAGAGCTCTTGTAGCGGGAAGCCCATTCCGACCAGCACGAGTTGGGCGCCGGATCCGCGGACCAAGTGCGCGACCCCCGCATCGTGATCGCGTTCGAAGAATCCGTGGTGCATGCCGCAGATCACGACACTAGGAAAGCGTGCGCCAAGCACTTGCGCAGCGCCGTCGGCGACGCCGGCAGCAGCGCCAAGAATGAAAGTGCGGACTGAACGAGGCGGGCTATCGCGCAAGACGCGCTCGACCAGATCGATGCCGGCGACGCGTTCGCGCAACGGTCTTCGCAAGATCCGCGAAGCCCAGACGATCCCGACCGTGTCCGGCACGATCAGATCCGCACCGTTGATCGCCGCGCGATACGCTTCATCGCGCGCCGCGAGCGTCGCCATCTCCGCGCCGAGCGTCACGATCTGTGCGCGGCGGCCTTGCCGAATCCAACCCGTGATGGTAGCAGAAGCGGAGTTCAGGTCGACGTCGTCCACGCGACAGCCGAGGACTTGGAGCGGGCGATCGCCGGTCAACAGCCGTTCGTCAGCCTGAAGCTCACGTCGCCGCGACAGTCGCCTGCGCCGCCGTCGCCGGTGCCGACGCCTGCGTCGTCGCTACCCACGGCGCGATCGCTGCCGCGAGCGCCCGTTCCTGTTCGGCGGTCAGTTCGCACAGCGGCGGCCGGCACGAGCCGGCATCGAACCCGAAATGTCGCATCGCTGCCTTCACCGGGATGGGACTCGAGACGGCGAAGAGCGCGCGGATGAGCGGAAGCAGGCGCCCGTGCAGCGCTGTGGCGGAATCGTTGTCGCCGCACGCATAGGCGGCAAGCATGGCGCGGATGTCGCGCCCCGCGACGTGGCTCGCGACGCTCACAACGCCGCACCCTCCCACCGAAGCGGTCGGTAGTGCCAAGTGATCGTCGCCGGCATACACATCGAAGTCTTCTGTCAGCCGCGCGGCGATCTCGGCGATCTGCATGAGGTCTCCGCTGGATTCCTTGACGCCTCGGATCCGCGGATGCTTCGAAAGCGTCGCAAGAGTTTCGGGCAGCACGTTTACGGCTGTGCGGCCTGGGATGTTGTAGATCATCACAGGCACGCTCGACGCATCGGCGATCGCATGGAAATGAGCCACGAGTCCGGCTTGCGGCGGCTTGTTGTAAAACGGACCGACTGCAAGTATGCCATGGACTCCAGTCGAGCATGCGAGGCGCGTCAGTTCGACGGAAGAACGCGTGTCGTTGCCGCCAGTGTTCGCGATCACCGAGGCCCGCTCGCCGACCGAGCCGACGATCCTGCGGAACAACTCCATCTTCTCGATGTCGGTCAGTGTGGGTCCTTCGCCGGTCGTGCCGCTCACCACGATCCCAGTCGTGCCGTTGTCGCACAGGAACTCGGCGAGACGTCGGGCTTCGTCGAAATTGACGGCGCCATCCGCCTTCATCGGCGTGACCATCGCGGTGACGAGCGGACCGAACCGACCTTGGCGCATGATTGCCTATCCCTTTAGTCCGAAGTATTCGTGTAAGGCATTCTCGGCGACTGCGGCTTGCGCCCCCGGCACGAGCACCGAGACGGTGATATTCGAGTCCGTACTGTGGATTATCGTCACGCCGGCCGACGAAAGCGCATCGACGACGCGGTACACGACGCCAGGGGTGCCGCGCATGCCGGCGCCGACGATCGAGATCTTCGCGCATTCACGCCGCGCGCGCAGCGAGATCGGCTGCCCCGTCAGCGAGCGCTGCGCCGCGTCGAATTGCGCGTCTGCGACGATGAAGAAGACGCCGGCGGCATTCACGTTGACACAGTCGATACTGATATTCTCCTCGGCTAGCGACTTAAACAAGGCGCGCTCCCAGCCGCTGGCCCCGCCGGCGCCTTCGGGCGACGCATGCACGAACGTGTAACCGTCGATCGCCGCGATGCCAGTGACCGGATGGGCGCGGTCGATCTCCGCGTCGTCGCTGATCTCGGTACCGACGCCGCTGCGCAGGCCGCGGACGCGCAGCGGCAAATGCGAGCGGTGCGCGACTTCCGCGGCTTTGTCGTGCATGACGCGCGCCCCATGCGACGCGAGTTCGGAAAGTTCTTCTGACGTGAGCGTCGCGATCGTGTGCGCGTCGGATACTCGACGCGGATCGGCCGTCATGACGCCGTCGACGTCGGTGTAGACGTCGACCGGCACGCTGCCAAGCGCTTCTGCAAGCGCGACCGCCGTGAGATCGCTGCCGCCGCGACCGAGCGTGGTGATGACGCCGTCCTCGGTGACGCCTTGGAATCCCGCGATGATCGGCGTGACACCCGCCGCCAAGAGTTCCCGCACGCGCCGGGCATCGACGGAGCGGATCGCGGCGTCGCCATGCGATCCGTCGGTCGTGATCCCGGCTTGCGCGCCGGTCAGCGCAAGCGCTTTGATGCCTTTGGCTTCGAGCGCCTCGGCCAGCACTGCAGCTGCGATCGTTTCGCCGCACGCAAGCAGCAGATCCCGATTCGGTCCATCCGGCGCGGTCTGCGCAAGCGCGAGCAGCGAGTCGGTGGCATACGGATCCGGCGTGCGGCCGATCGCCGACGCGACCACGATCGGCGCGTGCCCCGACCGGAGCGATTCGACGACGCGCTGGGCCGCGAGATCGCGCAGCTCGGACGTCGCAAGCGACGAACCGCCGAATTTCAAGACGACGATCTGCCGGCTGTCGCGCGCCGCCTGCGCGCTCATGTGGCGACGCCGCTCGCCGCACCGATCGACTCCGCGATCTGGACGGCATTTGTCGCGGCGCCTTTGCGCAGATTGTCGCACGCGATCCAACACAACCACCCGGAGGCGTGGGCGTCGTCGGGGCGCAGTCGTCCAACGGCCACGTCATCTGTGCCGACGACGTCGAGCGGCGTGGCGTAACCGGCGCCGTCGAGAAATCGCACGCCGGGCGCAGGGCGCAAGGCGTCGGCGATCTGTGCCCGCGTGGCCGGCCGCTGCGTGCCGAACGAAACCGCTTCGCAGTGGCCGACGGCGACCGGCACGCGCACGGAGGTCGCCGAGACGCGCAAGTCGGGTAGCTCAAGGATCTTCCTCAACTCTGCTGCGATCTTCCGTTCTTCATCGGCGTGACCATCGGCGTCGAATGAACCGTTCTCCGGTATGACGCTGCCCGCGATGCGGCGCGGCAACTCGCTTACCTCTTGCGCGCCGGCGCATTGTGCGCGGTATTCCTCGAGTGCGGCTCTGCCCGCCCCCGAGACGCTCTGGTACGTCGCCACGCTCGCCCAAGCAAGTCCGAATTCGCGCGCGATGGGCGCGAGCGTGAGCGCGAGTGGAATGGTCGCGCAGTTCGGATTTGCGATCAGGCGCGCGCCGATCGCTCGCGCAGCGTTGATCTCAGGCACAACGAGCGGCACCGTGTCGTCAAGCCGGAAAGCGGCGGACTTGTCGATCACGAGCGCGCCGGCGGATGCTGCCGCCCGCGCATGCGCGGAACTCGTCGCGGCGCCGGCCGCGAAAAAGGCGATGTCGATATTGGCGAAGTCGCTTGCGCCGGCGAGTTCGCGCACCGGCCACGACTTGCCGAACGCAGTCCGAGTGGAACCAGCGGAGCGCGCGCTTGCGAAAAGCGCGAGCGTCGAAGGTTCGTAGCCGCGCTCCTCCAGCGCCGTCAAGAGCGACTCGCCGACCAGCCCCGTCGCGCCGACGATCGCGATGCGAACGCCGCGCTTCACAGCAGTTCTCCGATCCCGTCGATGAAGCGCGTTAGGCCGCGTGCAGCGCGCACCGCCTTCAGGACGCCCGGCATGAACGACGAGCGTGACGACGAGTCGTGCACGATCGTGAGCGTCTCGCCTTCGCCGCCGAAGCGCACTTCCTGATGCGTGATCACGCCGGGCAGCCGCAAGCTGTGCACGCCGACGCCGTTCATGTCCGCGCCACGCGCGCCTTCGGCCTTGAGCGCTTTGGTGGGCGCACGCTCAAACGAGCGCACTTCGGCGATCGCGCGCGCGGTTGCCATGGCCGTGCCTGATGGCGCATCCTTTTTTCCGGACTCGTGCATCTCGACGATCTCGACGGCCTCGAAGTGCGGCGCGGCCTCGCGCGCGAAACGCATCATCAACACCGCGCCGAGCGCGAAATTCGGCGCGAAGACGCAGCCGACCCCAGTGCGCTGCGATTCCGCCCGGAGGCGCGCCACTTCCGCGGCGCCGTATCCCGACGTGCCGATCACCGGCCTAATGCCCATCTGCATGGCTTCGAGTGCGATGTCCATGCTTGCCGGGAACGTCGTGAAATCGACTAAGACGTGAGGTTTGGCGCGTTCGAACAACGTGCCCAACGAGGTATATTCGTCGGCGTTTGCCGCCGATCCGCGCACCAGTCCGCCGACGTATTCGATGCCGTCAGCAGCGCGCACCGCCGCTATCGTGACGACTCCCATCTTTCCGCGCGAGCCGGAAACCGCCGTGCGGATGCCATCGATGTTCATTGGAAGCAACGTTCACCTTGGAGGGCGCGACCAACCTCTGGCCACGCGTGGAGGAGCGTGGCTTTTAGCCCACTTTCTCCAACTTCGCATAGTTGAGCATAATGCTCTTGCGCCCGACCTCGGTGAAATTCACCGTCACGAACGCGTCGCCGCCCGCGCCTTTGACGTCTTCGATGACGCCGGCCCCGAACTTCGGATGCACGACGCGATCGCCGGTGCGCAGATCGATGTCGGTGCGGACGGTGGGAGCGGGCAACGCGATGTCATCCCAGCTGCCGCCGAAGCCGACGGTCGGCACAGGCTGCGCGTTAAGATACTCAAGGCCCGTCATCTCTCCCAGGAAGCGCGAGGGCGGATGCATGTATGCGCTGCCGAAGGTGAGGCGGCGCTTTGCGTAGGTGAGCGCAAGCCGATCGATGGCACGCGTCACGCCGACGTAGCACAGCCGTCTCTCTTCTTCGATATCCGATGGATCGACGAGCGCGCGACCGTGTGGAAAGATGCCTTCTTCCATGCCGCACAAGAACACGACCGGATACTCGAGGCCTTTGGCCATGTGCAACGTCATGAGCGTGACGTAGCGTTCGCCTTCTTTGAGCTGGTCGATGTCGGAGACGAGTGCGATCGTGGCCAAGAACTGGTCGAGGTCGGGACCCTCGCGTTCTTCGAAATCGCGCGCGACGCCGACGAGCTCCTGTAGATTCTCGAGCCGCGAGCGCGACTCGACCGTGTCCTCGGCGCGCAGGTCGCGCAAGTAGCCCGTATCTTCTAAGACCGAGACGAGCAGCTTCGCCGGACCCTCAAGTGCGCCCAACGCGGCGAAGTGCTCGATGTCGGCGAGAAATTTCGCGATGTCCTTTGCCTTTTTTGGCGCGATGTCGGCGACGACCGCGCGGTCTGCAAGCGCCTTTGCAAATGAGAGCCCGCGGCGCGCGCCTTCGTCAGCGATTGCATTGAGTGTTGAAATGCCGATCCCGCGCCGCGGTGCGTTGATGATGCGCCTCAGACTCACGCCGTCGTTGCGATTGGCGATATAGCGCAAGTAGCCGAGCGCGTCTTTGATCTCCATCCGCGCATAGAATCCGACGCCGCCGACGATGCGATAGGGCAGCCCTTCGACCAACAGCGCTTCTTCAAACGCCCGCGATTGCGCGTTGGTGCGGTAAAGCACGACGAAATCGTTGAGCGCCAAACCGTAATCGTGCATGCCGCGCCGGATGGAGTCCACGACGTAGCGCGCTTCTTCGCGATCGGTGGCCGCGGCGTAGACGGTCACCGGCGTGCCGCCTACCCGGTCGGTCCACAGTTTTTTTCGGTGTCGCTGCGTGTTGCGCTCCACGAGCGCATTCGCGGCGGCGAGCACCGCGGGCGTGGAGCGATAGTTGCGTTCCAGTCGGTATGTGGCCGCGCCCGGGAAGTCGCGTTCGAAGCGCAAGATGATGCGGTGGTCGGCGCCGCGGAACGAGTAGATGCTCTGATCGTCGTCGCCGACGACGCAGATGTTTCCGGAGCCGCGCGAGAGCGCGCGCACCATTCTGTATTGCGCCTCGTTGACATCTTGATACTCGTCGACGAGCACGTAGCGGAATCGTTCGCGCCACGCAAGCCCGAGTTCGTCGTCGCGCTCCGCGAGCGCGAGCGCGTGCATGATGAGGTCATCGAAATCCAACGCCGATGCTTGGCCGAGCCTGCGCTGGTATTCGGTATAGATGGCCGCGATCGTGGGCGACAACTCGCCCTCGGAAGTTCCGGCATACGCCGTTGCTGTGATGCAGCGCTCCTTGGCGCGGCTGATCTTCGCGAGCATCGCACCCGGTGCGAAATGCTTCTCGTCGAGATTGAGATCGCGCAGGATCTCTTTGAGCACAGTGCGCTGGTCGGCGTCGTCGTAGATCACGAAGTTCGGCGCAACCCCGATTGATGCTCCGTCGCGCCGCAGCATGCGCACGCCGATCGAGTGAAACGTACCCACCCAGAGGCCGGCGGCTGCTGGCCCTACGAGATTTGCAAGCCTTCTTTTCAATTCGCCGGCAGCTTTGTTCGTAAACGTGACGGCGAGGATGCGATACGCCGGCGCGAGGCCGGCTTCGAGGATGTGCGCGGTGCGGTGGGTGAGCACGCGCGTCTTGCCGCTCCCCGCGCCCGCGAATATTAGCACCGGCCCTTCCGTATGCTCGGCGGCAGCGCGTTGTTCGTCGTTGAGAGCGTCGAGGACGTCCAAGGAACCTCTTGTCACGGAGCGGCGGCGGTTGCGCCGACGCGCTCGCCGCGGCCGACGACCGCATCGCGCGGCACTGTGGCGCGGGGCTCGACTGTGACCTCGAGGCCGAGGATGGCATCGCGGACGTTTGCGTGCGCGCCGACATCGCAGCCTGGCCAAAGGATTGCAGAGCCGACGGTGGCCCCTTCACCGACGCGGCAGCGGTCGTAAATGACGGAGTACGGTTCGATTTTTGCGCCTTGGGCGAGCGCGACGTCTGGTCCGATATACGCCGGACCTCGCGCCGTCACGCCGTGCGGCAGCGGTGCGCCGTCACCCGACCAGACTTGTTTCGCGATCTCGACGCCGAGCGGATGGTCGAGCTTACCGTCCAGGATGTCGCGGTGCGCCTGGATGTACGAATCGGGCCGGCCGACATCGATCCAATAGTCGTCGGTTGAGACTGCGAAGACGCGGCCGGTGCGCGCGATAAGATCGGGAAAGACTTCGCGCTCGATCGAGACCGCGCGTCCGCTCGGTATGGCATCGACCGCTTCCATTTCGAGGAGATACGTGCCGGCGTTGATGTCGTTTGCATCGGTCTCGCCCGGCTTCGGTTTTTCAACGAACCGTTTCACACGCCCGCCTGATTCGGTTTCCACGACGCCGAAGTGGCTGGGGTCGTCGACCGCGCGAGTGTGGATGGTCGCAAGCGCTTTGTTCGCTTCGTGTTTCTCGCGCAGTGCGATCAAGTCCAATCCGGTAAGAATGTCGCCGTTGCAGACGTAGATAGGTCCGCGGATGAGGTCGCGCGCGTTCTTGATCGCGCCCGCAGTTCCGAGCGGTTCGTTCTCGAGCACGTAGTGCAGCGTGACGCCCATGCTCGCGCCGTCGCCGAAGTGCGCTTCGATCTTGTCGGGGAGATAGCAGCATGAGAGGATGATATCTTCAACGCCCGCAGCCTTCAACCGTGCGATGATCCAGCCGATGAATGGGCGGCCGAGCAACGGCGCCATCGGTTTTGGAAGGTCGTAGGTGAGCGGCCGGAGCCGCGTGCCTTCGCCGCCGACGAGGATAACTGCTTGCATGGTCAGGGTTTCGGCCCAGCCGTCATTCGCCCTCCGCGCACGGTCGCACCGATGACCAAGCCAGCGCTGATCAGGACGAGATTCTTGATGATGTACTGGCCTTCCAGCGTTGGCGCAAAAGGAATCGACGCGAAGGTCTCGTGTGGGAAAAAGAAGAGCGGCAATAGTGTGCCGGCCATCTGCGCGAAGAGCAAAAGGATGACGAGGCGCAATGCGACGCCGCTAAGCAGGCCGAGCCCGATCACGCATTCCCAGGTGGCGAGAATCGGCATGCTGATATTCGGCTGGATGTGGCCGAGCGAGAGCACGAGGATGGTTTTTCCGGCAAGCGCCTCAGCCGGGCTGGCCGCTGGGAAATACTTCAGCACGCCGAACCAGAAGAACACGATGCCGAGGCTTATACGCAAGAACGTGACGCCGTTGCGCGCCATCCAACGCGTGATCCCGGCATCGATTCCGTCGAAGCGATCCAAAATAGCGCTCAGTTTGATCCCTTGGGGCGCGATGCGCCGACTAGCCGATTGATTGCCGTTAACACCGCGTTCGCGAATAGCCCGATAAGTAGAGCTTCCAATAGTACGATCCCAGACGCAACCCCGAGCCACATGATCGGGAACGAACCCCCTATCATCCGACCGGGACCGATTTCCCACGATATATACATGCCGAGAGTGGCGTCCACGAGACCCACGATGCCCGAGGCTGCGATCACATCCAGATACCGTCCGGCCACGCGGCCCGCAGCTACTCCGACCACCGCAAAAATCGCAAAAGATGCGTACCGGAAGACTATGTATGGAAAACCTGTATCTGCGAAAACGACCGACCCAACGGTATCAACGGCGAGAATTGCGATAGCACCGAAGATGATGATCCTTGTGATTGCTTGCATCTTGAACGCTGCCTACTCTTCACCATCATAGTAATCGAGCGCGTTCGACCGGATGAGTTTTCTCTGCGGTGATCGCACGACATGCTTATCGCTGTCTGGATAGTGACACGATTCTCCGACCGGATTATCTGCGATGATGTAGACGAGGAGGTCGTCTTCGCCGTCGTTGATGATTTGATGCGGCCGACCCGGTTCGAAAAGGAACGCATCGCCCGCCTCGATCTTGTCAGTACCGTCTTGATGCCGGATCTTGCCGGCACCGCTGACGACGATGTAGAACTCCCACTGTGCGCTGTGCGAGTGATAGGGGTACGGAACCTTACCCGGCGGAACGCGCATGAGCTCTACGTCGAACGGATGACGTAACATAAGATCCGTCGATCGAGGATCGCGCCCTAACGCTTCTGAGATCCCCTTGCCTGCACCGAAGTACTTTCCTTTCGGCGATTCCCACGACTCCTCGGGAACATCACGCATGTTTACTTTTTGCATTTCACCTTCCACGAGCTATGTCCGGTTGTGTTACCTATCGAACTAGGCGCTTCTCCAAGCGAACGGTCACCAGATCGCCAGCCTCTTTGCCGATGATCTTTCGGATTTCGGCCTTTACCGGCAGCATGTGCTTGCCGTCGCCCGTCGCCATGAATGAAGTGTCGAAGCTGTGGTCGTCGATCGACACGCGCACTTTCACAAGGCCGCGCGTCCCAAAGAACTTCGCCGACCCGGGCATGATGACGTACGTCCAGCCGCCTTTTGAGTTCGATTTTCGAAGCTTGGCGCGGAATTGCTTGAGCATCGTGAGGTCTAACCCGAAGGGAATCCGAATCCCTGTCACCGCTACTGTAGAACAAACACTTAGGGGAGTCACATGCTGACCGACAAGGTCAACCTGGCCGAGAAACTGACAAAGTTTGACGAATATTGGGCGCCTCGCACGGTCGCCACGCTGAACGGTCAGGACATAATGGTCGTGAAGGTGCGCGGCGAATTCGTCTGGCACAAGCACGACGACACAGACGACTTCTTTCTTGTCCTACAGGGACGGCTCACGATCCATCTTCGCGATCGCGATGTCGTTCTTGGACCGGGCGAGATGTTCGTCGTTCCGCGAGGCGTGGAACACAAGCCCGTTGCCGATGAAGAGACGCACTTGGTCATCATCGAGCCGACCGGAACACCGAACACGGGCGACGCCGCTACCGCTGTTCCGCGACGGGTCATCTAGTCTCGGCTACGTGGCGGGTTATCGCGTGTCCGAATCTAGGCCGTGCGGAATGAGATAAAAGAGCGCGATGATGATGTACGCGGCGAAGCTGACCAGCGGAAATACCAGCGCAAGCAGCGTCGCAGCCCCGTACACGGCCCATCCGATGCGATACGCACGGACGGTGCCTGCAATCGTTGTGTCAGCGACACTGCTGTCAAAGGCGCGCGCTCGAACGAGATGGTCGAGCATCAAGTTGAAGGCCGTGCCCGTGGTCGAAAGCGTGACACCGTAGAGAAATGTCGACGCCTGCATCGTTGGATACGACCCGAGGGCGCTCGTCGCGAACGGAATGAATGCCGTTCCGCCGAGGAGTAAGAGATTCCAGAAGATGGTCGTGCGATCGATGCGCTCGACCTGGCGGAACATCGCGTGGTGATTTTGCCACATAATGCCTATCACGCCGAAGCTCAGCGCGTAGGCGATGAGGTTAGGCCATAGGCCGAGGAGCGCGTTCGTAAGCTGGTGGTTGGTTGTCAGCCGAATCACGGGCAGCGAGAACCCGAGCACGAGCAGCGTGATCGCGAACGCAAAGACACCGTCAGAGAATGCTTCGAAGCGAGACTTACTCACGGCGATCAGTGCAAGCCCGCGCACTGCGAACGCATCTCTATGTCTGCTGCATCGCTTCGCCGCTCATCCGCATCAACCGGGGTCATCCTCGTTGATACCCCACGGAATTTGAGCACGGAATTCAATTGTAGATTTTGTCCACTTGCGCGAAGAAGTTTCTACAATAGCTACAGACGCAGCCACCTTTTTCGCCCCAGTCGGCGGCGCTTGCATATGCTGCGACGGTCGCCTCGAAGTTGCACATGACTTGCCATCGATCGATGGTAAGAAGCTTCATCTTGCTAGCGATTAAAGATCTAGCCCCAAGGGAATTCGAATCCCTGTCTCCGCCTTGAGAGGGCGGCGTCCTAGGCCTCTAGACGATGGGGCCTCACACGAACAGTGAAGGGCGCGACGCGCCCTTCTGATCTTTGGCTGGCGCGGAAGGATTCGAACCTCCACAAGCAGGTTCAGAGCCTGCGGTCCTACCATTAGACGACGCGCCAACGTCGCGGATTACGGCGCAGCCGCGCCTGAAGCCGACCGCAATTATACCCTTCGCACCGGAAGCGTGTCAAACCTCGGGACGCGGGTCGCGCAGCGCTCGGCGGCGAAAATACTGCGCGATGGACGTCGCCTCGGACTCTCTCCAACAGCTCGTAGCGCGCGCATTTGCCGACGGAGTCAAGACGCCGGATAGCTCGGTTCGCGATGCAGTGGAGCGCGCGATCGCCGGTTTGGATTCTGGGGAATTGCGCGTCGCCGAACAGCTGCCGGACGGCGGTTGGCAAGTCAACTCGTGGCTGCAGCAGGCCATCCTGTTATATTTTCGGCTGCACGAGAGCGAGCCATCCGAAGCCGGCCCGCTCGGCTTCTATGACAAGATCCCCGTGAAAAAAGATTGGCGCGGCAGCGGCGTGCGCGTCGTGCCGCCGGGCGTCGCACGCTACGGAAGTTACCTCGCGCCCGGCGTCATCCTCATGCCGGGTTTTGTGAATATCGGCGCGCGCGTCGGCGCCGGCACGATGATCGACACGTGGGCGACGGTCGGCAGCAGCGCGCAGATCGGTGCGGGCGTTCATCTCTCCGGCGGCGTCGGCATCGGCGGCGTACTGGAACCACTGAACGCGCGGCCGGTCATCATTGAAGACGGCGCGTTCATCGGCTCGCGCTGCGTTGTGGTCGAAGGCGTGATGGTCGGCGCGGAAGCGGTACTCGGCGCCGGCGTCATTTTGACGGCGAGCACACCGATCATCGATGTCACGGGCGCGAAGCCCGTTGTCACGAAAGGCGTGATAGCGCCTCGCGCCGTCGTGATCCCCGGCACGACCGACAAGCAGTTCCCTGCCGGAACGTTTGGAACTCCGTGCGCGCTCGTGATCGGCCGGCGATCGGAATCGACCGACAAGAAAACCTCGCTCAACGAAGCCCTACGCGAATTCGGAGTCGCGGTTTGAAATCAGCGATCGCAAACTCTCGACTCCTGAACATCGCTCCATCTGGTATTCGCGCCATTCACGAGCGCAAGCGCGCGACATCGGTGGACCTTGGCATCGGCGAGCCGAGCCTCAGGCCCGACATCGCTCCGTTCGAAGCCGCAGTCGCCTGGGTGCGCGAGCATGGCTGCCCATACACGACGTACGCCGGCCTTCCCGAATTGCGTGAACTCGTCGCCGCTGTCTACGGCGGCAAGTTCTTTCAGACGAGCGCGAACGTCTGCGCGACGAACGGATCGCAAGAGGCGATCTATCTGGCGATCAAGACGCTCGCCGAACCCGGCCGCGACGAAGTCCTCGTCACCAACCCCGGCTATCCGGTCTATCACAAAGTCTGCGAGCTCGAGGGGATAACGTGGCGAGCGGTCGAGCTTGACGCCGCCGACGGCTTCACGCCGCGGGCCGCTCCGATACTTGCCGCGCTCACACCGAAGACGCGCGTGATCGTGCTTGCGACTCCAGCCAATCCGACTGGTGCCGTGATGCCGGCGTCCGAAGTCCGCGAACTCGCGCGCGGATTAGCTGCCCGACCGGGGCCACCAATCTACTTGGTCGTCGACGAAGTGTATCGCGAACTCTCATTCACGTCTGAACCGCATGCGTCATTCGCCGATCTCTATCCGCACACGCTGCTCGTGGAAAGCCTTTCAAAATCGTGCGCGCTCACAGGCCTGCGCATCGGATTTCTGATCGGACCGGCGGATGTCGTCCAAGCCGCCGCCCGCATCCATTCGCTCATGCTGATGTCCGCGAGCCAATTCGGCCAACGCGTCGCACTTGGAATATTCCGAGATCCGATCCGCTTGCGGGCGCAAGTGCCATGGTACGTGGAGCAGCGACTGGCGACGCTCGAGGCTGTTGCCGCGAATCGCCTGCACGTCGTCGAGCCGGCGGGCGCGTTCTACGTGCTCGTGCGATTGCCCGAGCGTTTGGCCGCGGACTCCACCGCCGCGGCATACGAACTGCTCGATAAATCCGACGTCGTCACTGTGCCGGGCTCCGTGTTCGCGAGCAACACGGAAGGCTATCTCCGCGTCACGTGGGCCGCGTCGCGAGAAGCGGTCATCGAGGGACTGCGGCGGATCGCCGAATTCATCCGTGACTGATTTCTCGCACTTCCACATGCTGCACGTGGCGTTGATGCTGTGCTGCGTGATCGGATTTGTTGTCTCGTTCCTGATGCACCGCAAAGCGGCCGCCGACAAGGCCGGGCTGCTGACTGAAGCAAGCGTTGTGCAGACGCCGCGAGCCCGTTTGTTCGGCGGCATGGATAACGCGGCGATCGGTATGGTCTATTATCCCGCCGTGCTGATCGGCTCGTTTTTTCTCGGTAATCCCGTCATGCTTGTCGCGGTCGTGATCGCCGGTGTTCTCGCGGCGCTCGTCTCGTTGTATCTCGCATATAGTTTGCTGTTCATCACGAAGATGTCGTGCCCGCTCTGCATGACCTCACATGCGCTAAACTTTCTTCTCGTGGCCATCCTGTGGGAAGTTATCATCACCGCACCGCGGTGATGGAGAACACGCGCGCACGATGATTGAACGTGCCGCGAAAGGGGTACAATGGTGGCTGGAAGGAGTGGTTTCATGCAAACAACTCTGAAGTTCATGCACCCGATCGGCAGAGCGCTTGTAATAGGCGCGCTCGTATTATCGATCGTTTCCGGCACATATGCTCCAGCCATGACCGATACCGCGGGCCAGACAAGCACGCGCAATATCATCCTCGGCGGTCTGGCAGTAGCGGCCGGTATCATTCTCTACAACAACTACGAGCACAAGGTGGCATACGCCAATTCCATCGTGGGGCGCACGAGCGACGGCGGCATCGTGTATGGTGACGGCCGCATCGTCTACCCGAATAACATAACGGCATACGCGACGAACAACGGAACCCAGGTCTGCACTTTCAACGGCGTCGGCGTCCCATGCCGACCGACGCACATGTATGGATACTTTCGTCGCGGCTATAAGCCGGCATGTTGGCCACCCGGCCACTGCAAAGATTACTGGAAGCATCATCATCACGACAACGATCAAGGCAACGACAACCAGCAACACGACTGATTGAAGCGTTCCGGTTCACAGTCGTCAGCGAGTTCTCTCACTCGCCAAGCCCCGCAAGGATCTTGCGGGGCTTAGTTTTGTGCCGCGCGAGAACATGAACGCTGGCCGGTTATGCGCCGCTCGCGCGATTTGCGATCGTGGCAATGCTTCTGGTGGATATACTCACAGCCCCACATTGATGGCGGCGCTGCCGAGCTGGAACCTTAACGCGAGATCGGGACTAAGGCCAAGCCTTTGAGATCGCATCGTCGTAGCGGCTTGCGGTGTTTTCATCTGGTCCGACAACCGCGATGACCGCGACGCGCTTCTTCGTCAGGCATATCCCTGATGCATCGTACCGCCCTCGCTTTCCGAAGACAGCAAAGTCCCCAACGTCGATATTTGAGAAGCCCGAGCTAGAAAACGCTTCAACAGCCTCGTTCTTGCATTTGCTCAACGACACGTCTTTCGTGAATTCGAAATCTCCGATAGACCATGCATAGTTCGTATTCGTGTCAGCGTGAGCCGCGCGCGTCACGAGCAGCGAAAGGGCTGTGGCCACTCCCATCGCGGCAATCGCTCCCACGGCAACTGAACGAACGTTGTTACGCGATGCTTGGGAAGTTTTCACATCCGTTCTCCCTCGCCAAACGTGGACGACGTTAGGACGCGACGTTTCCTTGGAGTGGCATCGCCTCCTCCAGTCGTACCTTAAGACGGAGACAGCGTTTGCTGCTACGTCGCGCGAAGGGTTGTGCCGTCGTTCCGCCTCGTTGCCGAGCGGCGCTCACACGCCACAAAACCGCTGGCGAAGAGACGATCGACGAGTCCGAACATTCTGGGATCGCGCAAGAACAGATCTTGGCGCGTGAGCGGCAGCCAGGCGCAGGCTGGATCGTTCACTTCGACATAGGCTCTGATGCTCTCTGCGAGGTATTCGTCGATCCCGCTTGCGGCGTACTCGTTCACGTAACCGGTGGCGGTAGCGAAGTGAACAATTCGCGAAATTAAAGAGGTCTGTTTTTATTCTCTATTTGACGCTTGTCGATCCGTCGACATAAAGCGCTTTGGACTGCCCTTATCCAGGCCGCGTCCTTCACGTGTCTGTGAACGCGCGTGCTGCGTTGTCCTGTTCCTTCCATCGTTGCTCGTTCACGCCCATGACGAGCAACCACAGCATCACCGTTCCTTCGCCGAGCAGATCGACGGCCAAAATGTAGTTTTGGAACGGCGTCGACAGATAGGTCAACCAACCCAATCCGGCAATCGCCATCAACACGCCTAGAATCCGAGGCAAGAAGGTCGACCTGTAGATGAGGTATGCGAAGACGATGAAGGACATTCCGTGAATCAACAGGCCGACGCCCTGCCCCTGAGGGTTAACGCGCTGAGCCTCAAAGATCAGCGCCACGAGATTCAAGGACGCCGCGAGCAACGCCAGGCGCTTATTCACCGGCTTGAAGATGGCATAGAAGAGGAGCGTCACAGCGACCATGCCGACGATCTCGAGGTTGCCGGCTGTGTAAGCCTTGTCGTGAAAGATGTAGTCGCCGAATAATCCCATCAGTAAGCTGAGGAAATAAAGGGCACCGGTGATCCTGGCTTTGAGAGGTGGTGACATTTTTTTGCAATCCCCTTCACCAGTCGGGTGGGCGTGTAATCAATCTTCCTGATGCGAGCTATTCGATCAAAGAGCAGCAGGCTCGGGTCGATTGGCCTGCGCCCTCCATCGTTGCTCGTTCACGCCCATCACGAAGAGCCACAGCATCAGTGACGCTTCCGCCAGGATGCCAAGGGCTTCAATGGCGTTAGCAAGAGAGTCTGCGAGCGACGGTAACAGGAATATTAGCCAACCCAGTCCAGCAGACACCATCAATACGCCAAGAAACCGAGGCAGGAAGGTAGACTTGAGAATTAGGTAACCGATCAGGACGCAATAGGGTCCGAAAAACAGAAAGGCGCTGATGTGGGGCGGGGCGAGATGAAAGACGCTAAGAGATCCGATGATGCATCCCACGATGCTGAAGAGCGCTGCGAGCAACGAGAAGTTCCTGTTCACCGGCTTAAACATGTGATAGAAGAGCACGGTCACAGCGATGTAGAATGTGAACGCGATGAGGTTGACGGCGTTGCCAAATTCAACAAGCCCGCGGCCAACCAAGAACTCGCCGAGCATTGCCGTCAGAAAGTAAAGCAAATAGACGACGCCGGTAATTTTGGCTTTAGAACGCGGCTGTGCGTCTGCAATCCGTTCTGTCATTTAGTGGCGCTAAGCGACGGAACAACCATTGACTAGGAATGTTCGACCCGAGATCAGGGGGCTCTTTCTTCCTTCGCGCACTTTCGTTGCGTTCGCTAGATGTAGCCTGCTTCGTCAGCGTCTCTTTGCGCGGCGTCGCTCCCGGGATGAAAATCCACTTGCAAAGAGCCGATCCACGAGTCCGAACATCCGCGGGTCGCGAAGATACAGGTCCTGTCTGGTCAGCGGCAGCCACGCGCACGCAGGGTCGTTCACCTCGACGTACGCGCGCACGCTTTCGGCGAAATACTCGTCGAGGCCGCTGGCTGCGTATTCGTTCACATAGCCCGTCGCGGTGGAGAAATAGTACCGCAGTTCTTCGCTTTCGAACGAGAAATACGATCGCGGTCTTGCCGCTAGCGCGGCGTCGAGAGCGTGCGCGAATTCGTGGGCTGCCGTCATATGCAGCGCGCGATCGCGCAGTAAGACCGTTCGATCTTCAACCACAAAAAGTCCAGAAGGCGGCGCTTCCCACTCGTCGATCCCCGGCACGCAGCGCGCGACCGATGCCGATGCCTGCGAGAAGCGTATGCCGGCGGCGACGATACGAATCCGAACGCCTGCTGCGCGCGCGAGGCTGAGCGCGGCGTCGCCGAAGGCGGCTAGTGCGCGAACGAGCGCGACCGGTGCGCGCTTGCCGACCATCGCATCGGCCGCGAAGCGCGCAGCCTTCGACGATGCTGGTGGACACGCGCGGGCGATGCCGTTGAACGGCTCCGACAGGACGAGCCCGTTCTCCAACGCATAGGCGGTGAGCTGCGGATTTTGCAGCCGGCGCAGCGACGCGATGACGCGATCGAGCTCTGGTTCGTCCGACGTATGACCGATCAACGCTTTGCGCCGGCGCATCAGCTTGGAGCGCATCGAAGCGATGGCGCGTGCGGTGGCGGATTCGTCGAGAGCTTCTAACGTGGCGGTATCAGGCGGATCTGCGAGATCCGCCAAGGTGACGGTTGCGCGAGGCATCTGCGCATCGTGCGCGCGAGATATGAAGAGGGTGCGGCAGAGACGTTAAGGCGATGCGGCTGTGGGCCGACTAGCGTCGGCCCCTTCAGTTAATCAAAAAATGCGAGCTAGTGGACGAGCGACTGGGCGGGGACGAAGACGACGCCGGCCGCCTGCATTTGCGGGATCATCGCGATCAGCGCTTCGTCCGTCTGCGGATTCGGATGGCCGATCGCGATTGCCGAGCCGTCGGCCTTCGCGCGGGCGATCGTCTGGCGCAGCTGGCCCTCAACATATGGAACGGTGGCTTGGTTATCGAGAAACACGGCGCGGTCGGCAGTGGGCACGGCAAGAGCGCGCGCGGTAGCCCCGCCGACCGACGCGACGCTCGTCATCGAATCGATGAAGAACATGTTGCGCTGCTTCAAGACGTCCAGGACGTCGGTCATGACCCGTTTATCCGCCGAAGCTTTGCTCCCCATGTGATTGTTCGCGCCGGGCAAGGGCGGCAGCGCGTCCAAGTCGGATGCCACCAGTGAACGAATCTGATCATCGTTCATGCTGGTTAGAATCGCGCCGGGACCGGGATCCGCCGCCACAGACTCGGGCTCCATCGGCAGATGGACGATCGCATATTTGTCTGTCGCGGCGGCAGCCGCTGCGGCGATCTCGCGGCCGTGCGGCGTGATCGGCAAGATCGAGATCGTGAGCGGAATCGGAAGCGAGAGAAAAACCTGGTCGCGCACCATGCTGTAGCCGCAATCATCGATGATGATCGCGACCCGCGGCGCGCCGGAAGCAGACGGGCTCGGCGTAAAGCCGGGCGATATGGATGCCGATGGCGTCGGCGATGCCGGCGGAACCGTGGCAGACACCGACGGCTCTTCGCTCGGCGCGACGGCGACGTGCCGCACCGGCGCGCGATGCGGCCTGAAGGCCGCGATGATCCTCTGCCGTTGCCACCATATGCCGGCCAGTATCATCGCGAGGACGAACAACACGAAGAAGAGGCGGCCATTGCCGCCCCTGCGCCGCCGAGACCGCGAATGGCCTCGCCGTCGTGCCGTCACGGACTAGGGCTGACCGCCGGCTGCAGAACGGATGGGATGCTCAGTCCCTTGAGCAGGTGGACGTCGATGTCCAGACGCGATTGCGCGAGCAGATTGTTGTTCGGATCGAAGATCTTGACCATGACGTATTTCGTGCCGGAAAGCGCGACCAGCGCGCCGTTGATCGGAAACGTGTAATCTTTGTCGACCGCAATGCCGAAGGGCCCCGCCGGAATCTTCGCGTCCACGGCTTCTGTCTGACTCGCAAGCATCGAGTTGTCGCTGTTGAACACGGCGAACTGCACGCTGTTGAACGGTACGGAACCGAAACCGCGCGCCACCACGTGCGCGTGGACCGTGGCCGACGTGTCCAGTAGGCCGACGACCAGGGGATTGGGCGTCAGCGTCAACGACAGCGAGTGGTCGTTGCAGCCGGCCAATGTGACCGCGCACGCTAGCGCAAGGACGAGCGCTCCAGGCTTGCCGCGCATGAAGAATTCCTTTCGTGGTAAATTCGCAGCTCGCGAATCTATGGAACCGGAGAGATGATCGGCGCGACACCGCTCGTCACGGGCGCAGCGATGATGTGCGGCGTGACGGTGATGATCAAATTCGTGTTCTCGCGCGTCTCGGTGTAGAAACGAAACAGCGCGCCGACAAGTGGCAGATCGCCGAGTATCGGGATCTTCTGGAGGTTCCGGATGTCCCGGTTCTGGATGAGGCCGCCGATCACAAGCGACTGACCCTCGCGCAGGATGACTTTGGTCTGCGCCTGGCGCGTGGAGATCTGCGGATCGTTGGCGCTGTCAAAGCCGGTCACCGACGAGACTTGAGAGTAGACGCCGGTATCGACACCGCCGTCGCCTGTGACGTGCGGCAATATCTCCAGATTGACGCCGACGTTGATGTACTCGACCTGGCTCGAGACCGCGCCGACTCCGCCGACGCTCGTCGGCGTGGTGACGCGGATGGGCAGCGAGTCGCCGGTCAAGATGTAGGCCGCCTGATTGTCCTCGGTCAGGATCTTGGGCGACGCGAGCACCTTCGCCAGTCCTTTGCTGACGAGCAAGAAAATATTCGACTGCAGCGGGATCGATCCAGGGACCGCCCCGGCGTTGATGTTGTTGAGTATCTGCGACTGCTGGTTGTAGACGTGGGTGAGCGGATCCGTCGTGGTCTGATTGTAATCTAAGCCCAGCGCCTTTGCGCCGGAGTCCGTGACTTCGAGCACCTCGGTGTCGAGCAGCACGCTGTCCACCGGCACGTCGATGATGCGGATGATCGCTTCCGCCTGCGCGATTTGATCCGCGGTGCCCGAGAGGATGACGGCGTTAAGGCGGCGGTCGATCGCGAGGTTATCGCTGATACGCTGACCGGTCTGCGCTCCACTCTGGTCGCTGCTATATCCGTTGTTGCCGAACGGTGACTGATTGTAGCCGCCTACCGTCGGCTGGCCGAACCCGCCCTGGAAGCCGCCTTGGAATCCGCCTTGGAAACCACCCTGAAATCCGCCCTCGCCCAAACCGTTCTGCTGCAGCCCGACATTGCTCGGCTGCGGATTGAAAACCGACGAAGGCGCTATCTGGCCGCCTGAATTCGTCAAAATGCCGACCACCTCAGAAACGTCCGCGTAGCGCAGCCGGATCATCTTCGTCAGCTGTCCGTTTGCGGCCGGTGCGGGAGTAGGCGTAGCATATGAGGGTTGTCCGAACGGCGAACGCTGCGGTTGAGTCTGCGATTGGCCAGGCGGAATGTCGACGACGTAGACTCCGCTCGGCGAAGAGGCGACCGTCGGTTGCACCGGCGACGACAGCGCGAACGTGATGGTCAAGGTCGCGCCGAACTGCTGCAGCGCGACCGATTGGACGTTGCCGATGTTGACGGATTGCAACGTCGGCACGTTGGGCGCCGCCGTGGCGCCGGCGATCTGCAACACATAGTTGGTGTTCGGACCCGGAGACGTCGGGCGGAGCGAGACGGGCCCGTTGAACTGCAGCAGCACGCGCACGTGACCGTTCGAGAGCTGTTGCGACTGCACAGCCTCGAGCACGATCGTCTGCGGCAATGCCGGAACGGACGAAAGGCCGAGCAAGGCCGTCAGCGCGATCACCGTGATGAACGGCCGCTGGGAAATCATGCAGTCGATTTCGCGGTTGAGAGACCCAAGCCTGCGCTGCGGGACCCGCTCACTTCTCTCACGCTGAACAGACGGAGCAGTCCGACCATTAAGATGTTCGCCACCATGCTCGACCCACCATATGAAATGAAGGGAAGCGTTATCCCGGTTAGCGGCACCAGGCCCACGACGCCGCCGACGATCACGAAGACCTGAATGCCGAGAATGGCGGCAAACCCCGTCGCGAGCAGCGACGTGAAACGATCGTCTGCAAAGAAAGCTATCCGCAGCGCTCGCGTCACGAGCGCGAGATAGAGCGCAAGCAGCGCGAAGCCGCCGATCGCTCCGAATTCTTCTGCCCACGCCGCGAAGACATAGTCCGTCGACGCATCGGGGATGAATCCCGGTTGGCCGAGGTGATACCCGGTGCCGAACAATCCGCCTGCGGCAAGCGAGAAATATCCTTGTTCGGGTTGATAACCTCGGCCCAGCGGATCGCTCCACGGATCGAGCCAACCCGAGACTCGCGCGCCGACATAGGGGTAGTGCGCGGCCACAAACCACGTTCCCGCCGCGAAGATCAGCGCGAACAACAGCACGAGGTCCGTGCGCTTCGACGCCGCGTAGAGCATGACGAGGAAGATTCCCAAGAACAGCGCCGCCATGCCGACGTCGCGCTGAAATGCAAGTGTCACGATCGAGACGCCCCATCCGAGGACGAGCGGTCCGAGCAGCCGGATCGTTTCACGAACGTGCGAGAGCGGCGTTGCGGCGATCGACAGCCCGTTCTCCGTGAGGTACGACGCCATGAAGAACACCATGAAGAGCTTCGCGATTTCGACGGGCTGCGCGTTGAACCGCCCGACGGTGAACCACAGCCGCGCGCCGTTGACCTCGTGACCGAAGAAACGTAACAAGACGAAGAGCACGAGCGTGCCCGCGACCCACGGATAGGCGACGGACGCAAGGCGGCGGTAGCGCGCGAATGCGGGCCTCCCGACGATGACGATCGCGATGCCGAGCAGCATCCACTGCGCCTGATGGCCGGCTAGATCCGCATCGAGCCGCGCCACGACGAGCAAGCCTATACAACAGAGCGCCGCGACGATCGGCAAGAGCACGGGATCGGCGTCGGGTTCCATCATGCTCCAGATGATGAAGCCTAGCGCGACGAAAGGAAGGGGCCACCACGCAATCGAGCCATCAAGAGGTAAGAGCAGCGTGAGAACGATGGCGCATGCCGCGACGACGACGAGCAATGGTACGTCGCTGCGGTGAAGCCGGATCGCGGTCAGGGCTTCGACTGCTGCTCGCGCCACTGATCGACGAGCGTGGACGCCTCGCCGACCGAATCAACAGGAAGCCCGGTTTCGAGCTCGCTGCGCGCCGCTGCCGGCAATGTGGAGGCTTGCGAGCCAAAGCGTGCGCGCACGTAGTGCAACGGCAGGCCGCCGATCGCGGTGGGAAGCCCGGCATAGAGCGTCACCGTGCCGGTCTGATCGACGCCAAGATAGAGATGATCGTCGGCTGCGCGCAGACCAACACCGAAAAGCATCGCGACCCAGAATATGCCGAGCACGATGAACATCGCGGCGAGCGTGCGCCGCGAGCGGCGGTGAATCGCGAGCGTCTCGCGCGGTGTGCCATGCTCATTCGCATCGCGCACGAAGAGCACGGTCGCGTTGTCCGTGTTGCCCCACGCGCGCGATCGGCCGACGATGCGCTCGGCGATCGTGTCCGCGCGGTCGGTCGACGCAAGGTATGTTTGGATATCGCCGTGCGAAAGCCCGCGGCACGCGCCGTCGGTGCATAGGAGCAACGCATCGTGCGGGTGCAGAGTGTAGTGCGTGACTTTCGGCGGCGCGTTGATCGCCTGCTCGATGCCCAGAGCGCGCGTCAGCAACGGCAGCGCGTGGCGTGCCGGTCGGGCGGCCGCTTGACCGCTCCCGCTGCGCACGAAATCCGTCTCGATCGCTTCGTCGCTGGTCAGCTGCACGAGTTCGCCGCGGCGAAGCAGATAGGCGCGCGAGTCGCCGATATGCGCCACGAACGCTTCTTCGCTCACTATAAGGATGAGACTGCACGTGCTTCCCGAGGAGACATAGTCGTCGCCGCCGCCGCTCATGCGCAATAAGCGGTCGTTCGCGTCAGCGAACGCGTGCACGAGCAATTCGCGCAAATCGTTGCGGGTGAGCGTGCGTGAAGGTAGTGTGGCACGGCGCAATTCGCGCCGCACGCGATCGCGTATCGCGTCGAGAACGACGGTTGAGGCTGAGACGCCTTGCGGGCGTCCGAATCCGTCGGCGACAGCCAAAAGCGTGACGTTCTTATGCAGCTGTTCTGCACACCATCCGTCATCGTTGTGGCGCTGGCCCGTTCCGACGTCGGAGGTGACCGCGACTTCCATCCCGTCGGTTGACCTTTCGAAACGCTGAAGTTTAAGTCGCGCGCCCCACTCGCGCTAGTCCTAGAAAGACAATTTGGTTGGTTCCCAGGCCAATCCTGTCGCCGCGCCGCAGCGGCGTGGGCGTTTCGATGCGTTGACCGTTCACAAAAGTCCCATTCGTCGAACCCAGATCTTCGATGCTCGTGACCGCGCCGTCGCAATGCAAACGTGCGTGCCATTTGCTCACCGCCGCGTCGGCGAACGGTACGGCGCAGTCGCGCGCTCTGCCAAGCACGGATCCGTCTTCGACGACTATGCGTTCAGCAGACGTGCCCGGGCGCCGGATCTCGAACCGCGCGGCGACTCGGCCGACCTCTGCTTCCGCGTTCCCCGGTTCGCTGCGCTTGCCGCGCGAATCGGAGAACGCCCACACCGCGAGCGCCGCGACGCCGGTCACGATGCCCAAAGAGAGCCAGCGGATCGATTGCGGGTCGCTCACGCCGAACGCCGTTCAAGCAGTGCGTAAAAAAATCCGTCGGCGCCGCGGATGCCCGGCACGATCTGCAGGTATGGTCCGCGCAGGCGCAATCCGTCTCGGCGGCTCGACTCAACATTGAGCTGGCGCGACTGTTCGATCGCCATGGCGCGCCACTGATCGTTTCCGGCGAGAAATGATTGGACCGGCGCTTCGTCTTCTGCTTCATGCGTCGAGCACGTCACGTACAGCAGCGTTCCGCCGACGCGGACCCGAGCGGCGGCGGCATCGAGGATCAGCCGCTGCACGGCCGCAAACCTCGCCGGATCGCCGGGCGCTTTGCGCCAGCGCGCGTCGGGCCGCCGGCCAAGAATACCGAGACCCGAGCACGGGGCATCGACGAGCGCCCGGTCGACATCGCGCGGCACAATCGCCGGGAACGGCTTGCGCGCGTCCGCTGTGACCGCTTTGATATTCGACCAGCGCTTGGTATCGCGTCGGAGCACTGACAACTTTGCCTCGTCATCATCGAGGCTGAAGATAGCGCCCGCGCCACCGAGCCGCTGCGCGATCATGGCCGTTTTTGTGCCGCGACCGGCGCAGATGTCCAGCACGCTCTCACCCGGATGCGGATCGAGCAGATGCACGGCGAGTTGGCTCTCAGCGCTTTGCGAGGCGTAGGCGCGCGCAGCGTCGGTGAGTGACTCCACCAGCGCGGTTTCCGGCACACCGTACGGCGACGGACTGGCGCCCGGCGGCGGACTCTGCCCGGTCTCAAGCCGGACGGCGCGCGCCGGCGGCGCGTTCAAGCCTTCGGCAGCTCGAAGCGCGTCTGCAAAACCGAAGCGCCCGACGTAGTGTTCGGCGATCCAATCGGGCAACGATGCGAACGCAGCGAAATCGGCGATCGGATCTTCGTTCGTCGGGCGCTTCGGCTTCGGCCGCTCGCGAGCTATCGCGCGAAGGACGGCATTGGCAAGTCCGGCGGTTCCGGCGTGGCCATACTCGCGGGCAAGCTTCACGCTTTCGTCGACCGCGCCGTGGGCGGGTATGCGGTCTAAGTAGAGCAGTTGATATGCGCCGAGAAGCAAGATTGATTGAAGGGCGACATCGAGCGATGCGAACGGCCGCTTCAGTGCGGTCTGGACAGACCACTCGAGCGCGCGCCGCATCTTAGTCGTGCCATACGCGAGCTCGGTCGCGAAGCCGGTGTCGCGCATATCGAGGCCCGACTCTTTCAGCGTCGAGTCGAGCGCTGCGGTCACGTCTTCACCGCTGAGCAGCGCGCGCAGCGCCGCCGCGCGAGCCGTCACTGACGCAACTCCGCGCGAGCCGTCACGGGCGCAGGCTCTGCGCGAATTCCGCGCCGTTCATCGGGCGTTTGCCTTCGGGCACGACCTTGAGCAGACGCAGCGCGCCCTGTGCGGTAGCGACGAGCGCCCCGCCGTCGTTCGCCAGACGCACGGAACCCGGTTGGCCTTCGATCGCTTCGCCATCCGGGCGCGCGTCGAGCACTTTTACGCGGCCGCCGGCGTACGGCATCCAGGCTCCGGGCTTCGGCGAATAGGCGCGCACTCGCCGCGCGAGTTCGAGCGCACTCTGATCGAATCGCAACTCAAGATCCGATTTGGCGGTCGGCTTCGTGTACGTGGCCTGCGCATCGTCTTGCGGCAGGCGCGGCAGAGCGTTGTTCGCAAGCGACCCGAGCGCTTCGATGAGCAGCCCCGCGCTTTCTTGGGCGAGCCGGTCGTGCAGTGCGCCGAAATCGTCGTCCGCCCCGATCTTCACTGGAACTTGCATAGCGATGTCGCCGGCGTCCATGCGCTCGGACATCCAGATGATCGAGATCGCGGTCGTCTCGTCGCCCGCGAGGAGCGCAGCCTGCATCGGCGTCGCACCGCGATAGCGCGGCAAAGCACTTGGATGGATGTTGAGCGCGGCCATCCGCGGACCAGTCAGCAGAGCCGCGGGCAAGATCTTGCCGTATGCGACGCAGACGAGCACGTCGGGCTGCAGTGCGAGCACCTGACCCACTGTATCGGCATCGAGCCGCGCCGGGGTGATGACGGGAACGCCGATCTCGAGTGCGGCCGTCTTGACCGGAGTGGGCGTTAGGCGCATGCCGCGGCCGGCCGGCTTATCCTGCTGGCTGACGGCTAGCGCTACATCGTGTTCGCGCGCGAGTGCGCGAAGGCTAGGCTCGGCGAAGGCGGATGTGCCGAAGAAAACGCTGCGCAGCCGGCCCGCCAGCTTAGGCCCGGAGTTCGCGATCAGCCTCCGCGCCGGATTCCGCATCGATCGGGACCGCCTCGCGGATGTTCTCTGCCTTGTCGAGTATCAACACGCCGTCAAGGTGATCAACTTCGTGCTGAAAGCAGCGAGCCAGCCAACCTTCGGTCTCAAGCCGGAACTTTTTCCCTTTGCGGTCTAAGCCCGTTACGACGCATTTCTCGGCTCGCGTGACCTCGCCGATCGTGCCGGGAATCGACAGGCATCCTTCGGTGCCGATGCTCTCGCCTTCGAAATCCGAGAGCACGGGATTGATCACCGCGTACGGTCCTTGATCTTCTCCGACATGGACCACGATGATGCGCTTGCCGATGCCGACTTGCGGCGCGGCGAGACCGATGCCCGGCGCCTCATACATCGTCTCGAACATGTCGTCTATCAACTGTTGGGTGAGCGGCATCTTCAATTCAAGCTCGGTGACTTTCTTGGCCACCTTGTGCAAGATTGGATCGGGTTCGAAGACGATGCGGCGGACGTATGCCAAATTTCGACCTGCTATGCCACGCTCGATCTACAAAATGTATTGCGACAAATCGTGGTCTTTGACGATATCGGCGAGGCGCTCCTCCACATAAGCGCGGTCCACCCTGACCTCGCCGCTGCGCTCCGGTGCTTCGTACGAAACGAGCTCCAAGACGCGTTCGAGCATCGTGTGCAGGCGCCGGGCTCCGATGTTCTCGGTCTGCTCGTTCACGACCGATGAAAGTTCTGCGATCGCGTCGATGCCGTCCGCGGTGAATGTCAGGGTCACGCCGTCGGTCGCGAGCAGCTGGCGATATTGCTCGATAAGCGCGTTCTTCGGCTGCGTCAGAATCGTCTTGAAATCTTCCTTCGTCAGACTGTCGAGCTCGACGCGGATCGGGAATCGGCCCTGCAGCTCCGGGATGAGATCGCTCGGCTTGCTGACGTGGAACGCGCCCGCCCCGATGAAGAGCACGTGATCGGTCTTCACCGGACCGTGCTTCGTGACGACGGTCGAGCCTTCGACGATCGGCAGGATGTCGCGCTGCACGCCCTCGCGTGAGACGTCGGGACCGTGAGCGCCATCGCGGCTGCCGGCGATCTTGTCCATCTCGTCCACGAAGATGATGCCGTTCTCTTCGGCGCGGCGCACCGCTTCGCGTTTGAGGCCTTCCGTGTCCACGAGCTTGACGGCTTCTTCTTGCGCGAAGATCCTGCGCGCATCGGCGACCGTTACGCGGCGCTTGTTGCGCTTCTTCGGCAAGATCGAACCGAGGATGTCGCTCATGTTGCCGCCCATCTCTTCCATCTGCGGCCCGCCGAATGCGCCGACGAATTGCGGCGTCTCTTCGACTTCGATCTCAATCATGCGCACGTCGTAAAAGCCGGAGCGCAATTCGTCTTTTGTCTGCCGGCGTTTTGCCTCGACTTCTTCGGAGCGCGGTGGCGGCGGCGGCGATTCTGCGCCAGCGCGCGCCGGTTGGCCGAGCATCGCATAGAGGCCGGTGAGCGGGTTGCCGACATTGTTCGGCGCCTTTGTGGACGGCTCGAGGATGTCCACGAGTCGATCGAGCGCGAGTTCTTCTGCGACGTCGGCGGTCTCTGCGATGCGTTCTGCGCGGACCATGCGGATCGCCGCTTCCACAAGATCGCGGACCATCGATTCCACATCACGACCCACGTAGCCGACCTCGGTGTACTTCGTCGCTTCGACTTTGACGAAGGGAGCGCCGACGAGCGCTGCAAGCCTGCGCGCGATCTCCGTCTTGCCGACTCCCGTCGGGCCGATCATGAGGATGTTCTTCGGGATCACTTCTTGGCGCATCTCGCCTTGCATTCGCTCACGGCGATAGCGATTGCGAAGTGCGACGGCTACCGCGCGCTTCGCGGCGCCTTGGCCGACGATATAGCGGTCGAGTTCGGCGACGATGCGCGCCGGCGTCAGTTCTTGAGGATTCATAGCGGTGGGGATATATTCTGAATCCGACCGATTCAACCCCGCCGCTTGGATATTGAAGGGGCCGACGCTAGTCGGCCCAAGCAAACGTAACGTGGGCCGACTAGCGTCGGCCCCTTCAGACAATCACGTCGATGTCGGGTGGTTCGAATCCATCCCGCCGGGCATGTCCACTTGCCAGATCTTGGCCTGGTCCGTCTCAAACGGGTAGACGTGCACCATCCAATTGTACAGCACCGGTTGGAAGCGGCCGCCCGCTGAATCGCAAGCAGTTGCGGTCGCTATCGATCCCTGCAGACCGAATCTGGCGTTGGGCCCGAAATAGTCGCTCGCGGCGGTGCCGGGCGGCCCCCAGCACATGTTGACGTGCTGATGCCAGTGCGCGATGCTCAACGGGATTCGCGCGTCGAGTTGATCGGGCGTAGCGTTGCGCGGCGCGGTGTACATCGCGCCGACCAGTTTGTAGCCGCTGCCATCTTTCGTGTACAGAAGCGATGTTGGGCGCGTCGGATCGAAGCGTCCAAGCGCAGCCAAACCGTTGACCCAATTCGTGAAATGATAGTGCGGTTGCGGTATTTCCGCGAGGAACGGTTTGTAACCGTCGGCCTCAGCGACGCGGTAGTCGGCGTACTTGGTCAGGGTCACTCGCAACGTCGCGACGATCGCGTCGGCGCGTTGCCGATCGCCGGCCTGCGCCGGGCGCAGGTCCGTCAACGTCATATGCGGGCCCATCGACATGTCGCCGCCCATGCCCGCGTCGGAGGCGCTTCCGGTTCCTTGCATCCCGGACATTCCGCCCATGACGGGCGCGGGAGTCGGCGTGTGATCCGCGACGATGCAGGATGTCGCGCACGGTGCCGGCGCCGCGGCGAAGCCTTTTACCGCCGCGATGGCTACGGAAAGCGCGGCGATGGTCAACGCGGAGGTGATGACGACGACGCGGATCATGATGATTTCCCTCTTCAAGCCCTTCCGTATCGATTTTACTGCGGGCCCGCCGCGACGCGATGAATTCTCGATGACAATCCGATGAGAGGGCGCATAAGCCTGGCGCGCAGAAGAGGCTGATCGTTCGACCCTAATAAGGAGGCCGTCGTTGAACGTTGCCGTTCCGAAGGAAACCGCACCCGGCGAGCACCGCGTCGCTATGACGCCGGACATCGCCGGACGTCTTGTGAAATCCGGTTTACAGGTCACGGTGGAGACCGGCGCCGGAGCGGCCGCGGGCTTCCTCGACGATGCGTATCGCGCCGCGGGCGCGTCGATCGCTCCCGACGCGAACTCGCTCTATTCGAGCGCTGATTTCGTCTTAAAAGTGCAGCGGCCAAACGCCGCTGAGATCGCCGCGCTGCCGAAAGGCTCCGCGTTGCTCGCGTTTCTGTTCCCGCTCGTGAATCCCGGCGACGCTGCCGCGTTGGCGGCGCGCGGCGTCACGGCGTTCAGCATCGATATGCTGCCGCGCATCTCGCGTGCGCAAGGCATGGACGCGCTCTCTTCGCAGTCCACCGTCTCCGGCTATAAGGCCGTGCTGTTCGCCGCGGACGCGTTGCCGAAGTTCTTCCCGATGTTGATGACCGCGGCCGGCACGATACCGCCGGCACGCGTCCTCGTGCTGGGCGCCGGTGTGGCAGGCTTGCAGGCGATCGCAACCGCACGGCGACTCGGCGCGGTCGTCACGGGATTCGACGCGCGCGCCGCGACCAAGGAACAGGTGGAAAGCCTCGGCGCGTCCTTCGTCTCGCCGCCTATCGCGGCCGAAGGCGCCGGCGGCTACGCGCGCGAGCTCACCGCCGAAGAGCAGGCGACGAATCGCGACGCGCTGACAAAAAGCGTCGCCGAATCGGATGTCGTTATCACAACCGCTCTTGTGCCGGGTCGAAAGGCGCCGTTGCTGATCACCGACGCGATGGTGCGCGCGATGCGGCCCGGATCGGTCATCGTGGACCTTGCGGCCGAGGCCGGCGGGAATTGCGAGGGCACGCAGCCGGGCGAGCAAGTGACCGTGCACGACGTCCACGTGCTCGGACCGCGCAACGTGCCATCGTCGATGCCGCAGCACGCGAGCCAACTTTATGCGAAAAACCTACATGCGCTGTTCACGCATCTCGTCAAGGACGGCAAACTCGTCGTCGATATGAGCGACGAGATCACGCGCGGCGTCTGCATCACTCGCGAGGGCGCGGTGGTGCACGAAGGCGTCGCCAAACTCACTGCCGGAGGAGTGGCATGACCGAAACCATCCTGGTCGAACTCACGGTTTTCGTGCTTTCCGTCTTCGTCGGCTTCGAAGTCATCTCGAAAGTGCCGTCCATGTTGCACACGCCGCTCATGTCGGCGACAAACGCGATCCACGGAATCGTCGTCGTCGGCGCGATGCTTGTCGCCGGCGCCGCGATCGGCGGAACGACCGGCAGTGTCATCGGCGCCGCGGCCATGGTGCTGGCGGCCATCAACGTCGTCGGCGGATTCGCGGTTACCGGCCGCATGCTGCAGATGTTCAAGTCCAAGCCGGAGTCGAAGTGATGTCGGGACTCGACACCGGGCTCGCGCTCGCGTATCTCCTCACAGGCATCCTCTTCATCCTCGGGCTCAAATTCCTGAGCTCGCCGGCTCATGCGCGCACCGGCAACACGCTTGCGGCGATCGGCATGCTCATCGCGGTCGCGGCGACGTGTCTCGATCGACACATCGTGACGTGGCCGATCATCGTCATCGGCGGAATCGTCGGCGCCCTCATCGGATTTTTCTCGGCGCGCGTTGTGAAGATGACGGCGATGCCGCAGATGGTCGCGCTGTTCAATGGCGCGGGCGGCGGCGCCGCGGCGCTCGTGGCGTCGGGTGAGTTCCTCAAAGTCTCAGGAATCGGTACCGCTTCCGCGACCGATCTCGTGCCGATCGTCCTCAGCGTCATCATCGGCTCTATATCCTTTGCGGGCAGCCTCATCGCGTTCGCGAAGCTGCAAGAGCTGATGCCCGGCCGACCGCTGACGTATCCCGGCCAGCAAGTCGTGAATGGTCTCATCGGGCTTTCGGTCGTCGCTCTTGCGGTGTATCTGTCTCTCGGCAATCTTGACCCGCGCGCGTTCGTCGGATTGGTCTGTGCCGCGGCGCTGCTCGGCATTCTCGCCGTGCTCCCGATCGGCGGCGCGGATATGCCGGTCGTGATCTCGCTGCTAAACTCATTCACGGGCGTTGCGGTCGCGGTGACAGGCTTTGTTCTCTCGAACACTGTGTTGATCATCAGCGGCACACTGGTCGGCGCGTCCGGCACGCTGCTCACCATGCTCATGGCCAAAGCCATGAATCGCTCGATCACCAACGTGCTGTTCGGTGCGTTTGGATCGGTGCAGAGCGCCGCAGGCGGACCGGCCGTGACAAGCAGCGGCGGCACCGTACGAACGGCCTCGACCGAAGATGTGGCGACGCTGCTCGCGTACTCCCGCAGCGTCATCATCGCGCCCGGTTACGGTATGGCGGTCGCGCAGGCGCAGCATGCGGTGCGTGAACTCTCTGCCAACCTCGAAAAGCGCGGCGTCGACGTCAAGTTCGCGATCCATCCGGTCGCCGGTCGCATGCCCGGGCACATGAACGTGCTGCTCGCCGAGGCGAACGTGCCGTATTCACAGCTCCACGAGATGGACGAGATCAATCCGCAATTCGAGCAGGCCGATGTGGCGCTGATCATCGGCGCGAACGACGTCACAAATCCGGCGGCGCGCAATGTTCCTTCGAGCCCGATCTACGGCATGCCGATCCTCGACGTGGACAAAGCACAACATGTCGTCGTGCTTAAACGCTCGATGAATCCTGGCTTTGCGGGCATCGACAATCCTCTGTACGAGAATCCGAAGACCATGATGCTCTTCGGCGACGCGAAGGCCACCGTAAGCGCCCTTGCGGCCGCGGTCCCTACCGCATAGCAGCGTCTCCGTGGAATTCCTCGCTCCACTCGACGCGTTCGCCCTTGGCCGCGGCGCGATCGAGATCCAAAGCCCACTTGCGGTTCTCGACGCAAAAGCCGCGCTGGCAGCCCAGGACGGATTCTTGAGCGCGGCGCCAGGATGCGCGTACCTCGCGATTTCAATCCGAGAAGATGTCGTACAAGCCCGCTACGCCGTCGCGGATGCAGATGGAGCCGCCACCGATCAACGTCTGACCTTGCGAGGCCAGTTCGTTGGGCGGCTCGCGCCGTCGAATTCGGGTTGCATGCTGCGAGGTCGATTTGTTTTGCCATACTTCCAACTCGTCGCGCTCGTTGCGGCGATATCAGTTCTGTTCAACTTTCTTCCCCCGTTTTCGTCCCTTCCACATCCGCTAGAAATGATCGTCGGAAAACTTTGGCTTGGCGCAATCATCTACGTGGGCATGGGCATCCCTACAGCCCGGACCGATGTGCCGTTCATCGAAAGGAACCTGCGGTACGCGCTGACCGGCTCGAACGATTCGTAATAGGGCGAGCACCGCTCGTCGAGGCGGACGATAAAGGTCCGCCCTACATCTGGAGGCGGTAGAGGAAGTCGCGGCGGCCGGGGAGGTCGTCGCTCGCGCGCTCATCGATTTTCGAAAATCCGAGTGACTCAAGCAGCTTGATCGACCCGATATTCTCCGTGTCGACCGTCGCGTCGACGCGTTCAACGCGAAGAGCATCGTTCAGATGCGCGAGCATGGCTGAAGTTCCTTCGCGGCCGAATCCGCGGCGTTGATGCGGCACGAACACGTCGTATCCGATGAATGCGCTCGCACCAGAAACCGTCGCCTGGAACCACCCGACGTACGCTCCTTCGCGGATGCGCGCCAACCAATTCAGCCAAAGGGTTTGGCCGTCGGGTGAATGGCGTGTCTCCCAACCCGTGAGCCGCTCGGCCGCAGCCTCGATGGATGCGGGCGGCTCGCCGCCGTAGTAGGCGTAGATCGCAGGATCGCGCATGCCTTCGAAATACGCACGCGCATGTCCGCGTTCAAGAGGTTCGAGATCGAGGCGTGGAGTTCGCAGCGGCGGATTGACGGCGTCCGCGCCGCCGTGCTTCACAAAGTCTCGACTGAGATGTCGGTGTTCGTGTAGATGCAGATCTTCGCTGCAATCGCAAGAGCTTCACGAACGATCTCTTCGGCGCTGAGCTTCGTATTTTGCACGAGCGCTTGCGCCGCGGCTTGAGCGTACGGGCCGCCGCTGCCGATGGCCGCGACGTCGTCGTCCGGCTCAACGACGTCGCCCGTGCCTGAGAGCACGTAGAGGTGCTCCGTGTCGCCGACGATCAAGAGCGCTTCGAGACGCCGCAGGAAACGGTCAGTGCGCCAGTCCTTTGCGAGCTCGACCGCGGCGCGCGAGATGTTCCCGCGGTACTCCGAAAGCTTCGCTTCGAATTTTTCGAGCAACGTGATGCCGTCGGCGGCGGATCCGGCGAACCCCGCAAGGATCTTGCCGTCGCCGAGGCGCCGGACTTTACGCGCCTTGTGTTTCATGACGGTCGCGCCGAAAGTGACTTGGCCGTCGCCCGCTATCGCAAGCCGCCCATCCCGGCGCACCGCGCAGATCGTCGTCGAATGATTCATGTGAGTATTCCGGTTATCGAGCGGGCGCCGCTTGCCCTACCGCGGCAGCGCCGCTTTGCTCGACCGCGGCAACAGCGCTCGCGCGTTCGGCCGCCAACTCGTCCGCCATGCCGCGGACGATCCCCAGTGAGCGTTCGGCGAGCGCTTTGCGCCGTTCCCTGCGATCGCGGATCGGCGACTCGAGCGCCGCGATGTACGCAAACGTCACGTTCTGCGGCTGGAAATCGGGCGACGTCTGATCGCGCAGATAGGCGAGCAGCGCGCCGTGAGCGGTCTGCGGAGGCGGGGCAAACAGCGTATCGGTTCCGCGCATCCGGCGAACCGCATTCACCGCGGCGACGATGCCGGTCGCGGCCGCTTCGACGTAGCCTTCACAGCCGGTGACTTGGCCCGCGAGAAAAACGTTTGGTGCGCGTACGAGCGAGAGCCGCGGACCGATGACGCGCGGCGCATCGACAAACGTGTTGCGATGCATGACGCCCAACCGGAGCCACTCTGCGTTCTCCAGACCCGGAAGTTTGCCGAACGCGTTTTTTTGCGCGGGCCACGTGAGCCGCGTCTGAAAGCCGACAAGGTTGAACGCGGTGCCCGTCGCGTTCTCGCGCCGCAGCTGCACGACAGCGTACGGCCTCCGCCCGGTGTGCGGATCGTCGAGGCCCACCGGCTTTAGCGGACCGAAGCGTAAGGTATCCTCACCACGGCGAGCCATTTCTTCGACCGGAAGACACGCTTCGAAGAACGGCACTTTGCCGACCGTAGCATCCAATTCGAATCCGTGCGGCTCGTGTTTCTCGCCTTCGACGAGATCGTGTACGAGCGTCACGTACTGCTCGCGATCGAGCGGGATGTTGAGATAGTCGGCACCGCCGCCTTTCCCATACCGGCTGGCTTCGTACGTCTTCGAGAAATCGATGGAGTCCGCCGAGACGATCGGCGACGCTGCGTCGTAGTAGTGCAGTTGCGATACCCCGCACAATTCGGCGAGTGCCGCAGCCAGCGATTCTGAAGCGAGCGGTCCACACGCGATCAGGCTGACCTCGTCGGGATCGATCGACGTGACCTCTTCGCGTCGAACTTCGATCAGCGGATGGGCCGCTAGACGCGACTCGACATGCTGCGAGAAGATGTCGCGATCCACGGCAAGCGCGCCGCCGGCAGGCACGGCCGACGCTCGCGCGGCCTCCACGATCAGCGAGCCGAACGCGGCCATCTCTTCCTTTAACAGGCCGACGGCGTTCTCTACAGCGGCGGCGCGGAGGCTATTCGAACAGACGAGTTCGGCAAGACCGCCGGTGCGATGCGCGCCGGTCTGTTTCGTCGGTCGCATCTCGTGCAGTGTGACCGGCATGCCCAGGAGCGCCGCTTGCCAGGCAGCTTCGCTGCCCGCGAGGCCGCCGCCGATGATCTTTAGGCGCGGCACCTCAGGCCGACTGCTGTTCGGGTGGCTCGATAAAGCCGGTCTCGTGATCGGCGGTTGCGCTGCACACGACTCTGGATGCCTTGCGGCTGTTCTTGCGGACGAGCATCGCGCCGCACTGCGCGCAGGCCGCGCCCTTGATCGGCGGATCCCAGAGGACGAAGTCGCACTTCGCCGGCGTGTTGAAATTCTCGCAGCCGTAGAACACCTTGCCGCTCTTGCGCCCGCGTTTCTCGACGATTCTGCCGCCGTCGCGCGGACAGACCGAGCCCGTGTCCTTGACGATCTGCTTCGTCGTCTGACATTCCGGATAGCCCGAGCACCCCAGGAATTTGCCAAAGCGGCTCATCTTGAACTTCATCGGCTTGCCGCACGTTGGGCAGACCTCGTCCGTGTGTTCCTCTTCTAACTCTACGCGCTCGGCTTCTTCCGCTCGGTCCAGTTGGCCAGAGAACGGAAGCCAGAACTCGCCGAGCACGGTCGGCCAGTCCACGTGTGCGTCCTCGACGCGGTCGAGTTTCGCTTCGAGCTCCGACGTGAACGTCTCGTTGACGATCTGCGGAAACCACGCGGTGATGAAGTCGACGACTTTGAATCCGATCTCCTCGGGGTGGAATCTGCGCTCGTGCAATCGCGCATAGCCGCGCGCCTGGATCGTCTCGACGATCGTGGCGTAGGTGCTCGGCCGGCCGATGCCTTTTTCTTCCAGCGTTTTCACGAGGCTGGCTTCCGTGAAACGCGGCGGCGGCTGCGTCTCGTGTGCTTCCGGTTCGACCGCGCGCAGGTCCATGTTGCGGCCCTCTTCGACCGGCGGCAGATGTTTGCGGCGATCGTCGTCTTCGTCCGCGTCTTCGTCGCGGACATCTTCGTACAGTTTCGTGTAGCCCGCGAACTTCAGCACGCTCCCGGTCGCGCGCAGCAGACAGCCACCCGCTTCGATTTCGACGGTGGTCTGGTCGTAGATCGCCGGCGACATCTGGCTTGCGACGAATCGCTCCCAGATCAACCGGTACAATTTGAGCTGCGGCGCATCCAGGTATTGCTTCAGGTTTTCGGGCGTGCGCCGGACGTCGGTTGGCCGGATCGCCTCGTGGGCATCCTGCGCGTCTTCCGATATCTTGTACTGCTTGCCGCCGTGGAACTCGTCGCCGAACGACGTCACGATGAAGTCGCGCGCCGCCGCCTGCGCTTCGGGCGATACGCGCGTCGAGTCGGTTCGCATATACGTGATGAGGCCAGTCGTGCCTTCGGTGCCGATGTCGACGCCCTCGTAGAGACCTTGCGCGATCTGCATCGCCTTGCGGACGCGCATCTTCAGACGGCGCGACGCTTCTTGCTGCATCGTGCTGGTCGTGAACGGCGCTTTCGGATTGTCGCGGCGTTCCGACTGTTTAACGCTCGAGACGACGAACTTGGAAGCTGTTAGCCGCTTTTCGAGCACCTTCGCGCCGGCTTCGTCCGTGGTGTAGGTGCTTTTCGAACCGACCGCAAGCGCCGTCTCACCTTTGAGACCCGTGCGCTCGCCATCGACCGAGACGAGGTCGGCCAAGAGCGTGTGCGCGGCGTCGTGGTGGCCGTGCGGCCACAAGCGAGCGCCGATCGTCCAATATCCGTGCCGTTGGAACGCCGCGATCTCGCGCTCGCGATCGACGATCATCTTGAGGGCGACCGACTGCACCCGGCCGGCGGAGAGACCGCCGCGGATCTTCGTCCAGAGCAGCGGCGAGATCTTATAGCCGACCAAGCGGTCGAGCACGCGTCGCGCCTGCTGCGCGTCCACGCGGTCACGGTCGATCTTGCGCGGATGTTTCAGCGCTTCGTCGACCGCCTTCTTCGTTATCTCATGCAGCTCGATGCGCAACGGATCGGGAAGCTTGAGCAGCTCGGCAAGATGCCAAGCGATAGCCTCGCCTTCCCGATCGGGGTCGGGTGCGAGATAGACGTGTTTTGCTTTTTTGACCGCCGAGCGCAGCTCTTTGATCACCGGGCCCTTGCCCTTGATGGTGATATAGGAAGGCGCGAAGTGGTTCTCTACGTCGACGCCGAGGCGGCTCTTCGGGAGATCGCGGACGTGGCCGACGGATGGAAGCACTTGGTAGCGGCCGCCGAGGAATTTCTTGAGCGTTCTGGCTTTAGCCGGCGATTCGACGATGATGAGCGACTTGGACAATGAGGCCTTTCCGGGAGCGCCGCGCGGGACAACGAGCGGCGCCATTCAAACGCCCCCTACTATACACTAGCCCGTCAAGCAGTGTCAAAAGCGGGACGCTAGATGGACCCTTATTGAGGGCCGACATAAAGTCGGCCCATTCAACGAATCGACGCGATTTGTTGGACCTCAATAAAGGGCGAGGGCGGCGTTCACCAATGTGGGGGCGTCCGTCATGTCCATGCTCGATATCGTCACGGTCACGCCAGGTGGATTCCACGTCAACCAGCCGACATGTTGGTAGTACGGACCAGTCACCGTGTACGCGGCCGGATATCCATTCACGACATACGTCTGACCAGTCGGCCCCGGCGAAGGCGCTGGAGAACTCGTCTCGTCGTCAACACGTACCGTCTCCAACACGGTGATCGTGAGACGGTCGCCAAGGCGATAGATGATCTTCACGCTCGTCGGCCGCGACTGAGAATCGCTAGCGAGAACGGTTACGCTGTCCGGTTGCGCAGACGCCGGCATCACGTAGACGTGAAAAGCCGCGTTGCTGACGACATCGGAAAGCGATTGGCTCGCGCCCATCGCGCCGAGCAAGACAGCTGCTAGTGCCGCGATCATAAGAACCTCACGCCACCGGTGCGACTCGGGCTCGCGTCGTGGGCCGGATCTGCGGCTGCTCGCCCTTCAGTTCTTCTACTTTGTGACATGCTACCCAATGGCCGGCGTAGTTCGTGAATGCCGGCACTTCCAATTTGCAGCGCTCGTATGCGATCGGACAGCGCGTATGGAAACGGCAGCCGCTTGGCGGATTGACGGGCGACGGGATGTCGCCTTCGAGGATGATGCGCTCGCGACGCGCTTCGATGCGCGGATCGGGAATGGGAATGGCAGACAGCAGCGATTGCGTATACGGGTGCAGCGGCCGCTCGTACAGCTCATCGCGGTCGGCGAGTTCCATCAGCTTGCCGACGTACATCACCGCGACGCGATCGGAGATGTGGCGCACCACGGAGAGATCGTGGGCTATGAAGAGGTATGTCAGCCCGAGCCGGTCTTGCAGATCCTGGAGCAGGTTGACGACTTGTGCCTGGATGGAGACGTCGAGCGCGGAGACCGGCTCATCGGCGACGATGAATTTCGGATTGACCGCGAGCGCGCGCGCGACGCCGATGCGTTGCCGCTGTCCGCCGGAGAATTCATGCGGGTAGCGGTTGGCGTGGTATGGCGCAAGGCCGACGGTCCGCAACAGTTCGTTAACGCGCGCGTCGATATCCTTACCGGACGCGAGTTTGTGGATCTGCAGCGGCTCGGCGACGATGTCGCCGACCGTCATACGCGGATTCAGGCTCGCATACGGATCCTGGAAGATGATCTGCATCTCGCGGCGCAGCGCTCGCATGGCCGGCCGCTTGAGCGTGGTGATATCGACGGTGCCGCCTTCGAAGTAGATGTGCCCCCGGGTGGGTTCGACGAGCCGCAGGATGCAGCGGCCCACCGTCGTCTTGCCCGAGCCCGACTCTCCCACCAGACCGAGAGTCTCGCCTTGTTTGATGTCGAACGATACGCCGTCCACGGCTTTGACGTCGCCCACGTGACGGCTGAAGACGCCGGCCATGATCTTGAAGTATTTCGCGACGTCGCGCAGTGCGACGAGCGTATCGGCGCTCACGTCGCTCGGGGTGGCGGTCGGTTTGAGCTCAGCGGCCATCTGCCGCATTCCGTTCGGCGGCCGCAGCGGCCGTCGCCTCTCCGGCCGCACGCAGCGCTGCGGTGTCGATGTTCTTGTCTTCCTTATATAGGAAGCAACGCGCGACGTGGCCCTCGCCGAAATCGTACGCCGGCGGCGGCGTGGTGATGCACTCGGGCATCACGTACCGGCAGCGCGCCGCAAATGCACAACCGGGCGGCAGGCGCAGCAAGTTCGGCGGCTGGCCATCGATGGGCTGGAGGCGAGTTCGCCCTTTTTCGTCGAGGCGAGGCAGCGAGTCGAGCAGCCCCCAGGTGTACGGATGCTTTGGCGCGGAGAATATCTGATCGGCCGTGCCGTACTCGATCATGTTGCCGCCGTACATCACAAGCACTTTTTCACACACTTCGGCGACGACGCCGAGGTCGTGGGTGATCAGGATGATGGCGGAATTGAGGCGGCGCTGAAGATCGCGCATCAGATCGAGGATCTGCGCTTGGATGGTGACATCGAGCGCGGTGGTGGGCTCGTCGGCGATCAAAAGCGCCGGATCGCATGAGAGCGCCATGGCGATCATCACGCGCTGGCGCATGCCGCCGGAGAATTGATGGGGATAGTCGTTGATCCGATCGCGCGCCTCGGGGATGCGCACGAGGGTGAGCATGTCCACGGCGCGCGCCATCGCGTCGCGCTTGTTCTTCTTCTGGTGGATCATGATGGCTTCAGCGATCTGATCGCCGACGGTGAGCACGGGATTCAGACTCGTCATGGGGTCTTGGAAGATCATCGAGATCTTGTTGCCGCGGATAGCGCGCATCTGCGGCTCGTTCAATAACAGCAGGTCTTTACCGTCGAACTCGATGCTGCCGCTCTCGATCCGTCCGGGCGGCATTTGGATCAAGCGCATCACCGCAAGCGATGAGACGCTCTTGCCGGAACCGGATTCGCCCACGATGCCGAGCGTTTTTCCGGCGTCCACCGAGAACGAAAGACCGTTCACCGCGCGGACGATCCCGTCGTCCGTGCGGAACGTGACTTCAAGATTTTTCACTGAGAGCAGCGGCATGTCTCTAGAACAACGCTCCTATGAAAATGTAGGTCGCGTCGAAGCGCGACCCTGCACCGTATTTTTTCACGCGGCGCACGGTGTATTCCTACGCTCCGCTGCCGCGCGTCTTCGGGTCAAGCGCATCGCGGAGGCCTTCGCCCACGAAGTTGAAAGCGACGACGGTCACCACGATGAGCAGTCCGGGAATGACGAGCAGCCACGGCGCGCTAAGAACCTCGGGATCCAGCGCCTTCTGCAGACTGTTGCCCCAGCTCGGCGTCGGGATCTGCACGCCGAGGCCAAGATACGAAAGTCCCGATTCTGTCAAGATGTTGTCGCCGATAGCGAGCGTCGCGGCGACAATAACCGGCGCGAGTGCGTTAGGCAGCAAGTGCCGGAAGATGATGCGCCGATCTTCGGCGCCGAACGCGCGTGCAGCGGTGACGAAGTCGCGCTCGCGCAGCGAGAGTATCTGTCCGCGGACGAGGCGTGAGACGCCTGTCCAGGATAACATCCCGATGACGACCATGATCACGATGATGCTAAAATTGTTGGTCACAGCCTCGACGGTGAGGATCAAGAAAAACGTCGGAAACGAAAGCATCATATCCACGAAGCGCATCATCACCGAGTCCACCCAGCCGCCGTAGTATGCCGCTATCGCTCCGTATATCGTTCCAAACGTGATGGCGATGAACATCGCTGAAAATCCCACTTCAAGCGAGATGCGTGCCCCGAACAGCATCCGCGAGAAGTAGTCGCGTCCGTCCACATCGGTGCCGAAAAGATGTTGGGCTGATGGCGGCGTTGGCGTTCCGAGGACGTTCATGTCGATGGCGAGCGGGTCGTAGCTGGTCAAGTGAGGCGCAAAGACGGCGCAAAAGACTATCAGCCCAACGAGACCAAGACCGACCAACGATAGCTTGTTGCGGGCGAAACGCCGCCAGACGTCGGCGGCGACCGGAACGTGCGGCGGCATCGCTTGGTCGAGCGCGGATTCGAGGCCGAGCGGTCGCGTCGCAGCCATGCCCTAGTCGTACCGAATGCGCGGATCGGCCACGGCGTAGCCGATATCCGCGAGCAGGTTACCGGTCACGACAAGAAACGCCGAGAAGAGCGTGATGCCCATGATCGTGGGATAGTCGCGCTCGAAGATCGCGTTCAGGCCAAGATATCCCATGCCAGGGATGGAGAAGACGATCTCGGTGAAGTACGCGCCGGTCAAAAGTGCCGGCAGATAAAGGCCGACGAGCGTGATCACCGGCAACAGTGCATTGCGCAGTGCGTGCTTGTAGACGACAACTCTAGGTGAAAGCCCCTTTGCGGCAGCAGTCCGTATATAGTCCTCGCCGAGCACGTCGAGCATCGAAGCGCGCTGATAGCGCATCCACGAAGCTAAACTGACAAATGTCAGTGTCGCTACCGGTAAGACGAGATGATGGATCCGATCACCGAGGTTAAACCCGCTCGAGCCCATCTCGCTAAGTCCCGACGCTGGAAACCAGTGTAGCCGCACGGCGAAAATCTCGAGCATCATAATGCCGAGCCAGAATGTGGGCATGCCGTAGCCGATAAACGCGACTGCCGTCGCGATATAGTCCACAACGGAGTTCTTGTGCGTCGCTGCATAGATAGCCGTCGGGATGGCGATCAGCAACGTACAGATGAACGATATCGAGATGAGCTGTAATGTCGTCGGGATTTTTTCGAGGATCTTTGCCATCACTGGCCGGCCGTCGATAAAAGAAAAACCGAGATCTCGATTGACCACAAGATTGTGCAGCCAATAGAAATACTGCACGTACCAGGGTCTGTCTAATCCAAGCTGATGTTGAATCACCGCGAGATCCGCGGCTGACATCGGCCGCGCGGAATGTGTGAAGATAGAACCGACGCCGCCGGGCGCCAACGCCATGATCGCGTAGGAGATAACGGAAATCCCGAGCAGCAGCGGGATGAGTCCGATCAGGCGCCGGCCTATGTACGTGGACACAGGACGATGCTTACTGCGCTATCCACCACTTCGGAAGATTGAAGATCGTATACGAGAAGAACGGACCTGCCTGCGCCGGATCCACGCCCTTCACGCGCGCGTTGACAACATTCCGGTAATACGGCGCCAACGTCCATAGATACGGCACGTCTTGGATCGCGAGCTCTTGAACTTTGGTGTAGAGCGCGCGCCGCTTCTCTTGATCGGTGGTTTCGAGCGCCGCCTTCAAAAGGGCGTCCATCTGAGGACTGTTATAGCGCGCGTAGTTCAGGCCGTTCGGCGGTATACCTGACGATCCCAAGATGAGTGTCGGATCTGGATCCGTGCTCAAGCTCTCCCCACCGGAATCGAGCTGGAACTTCCCATCGCGCTCGTTCTGATAAAAAACGTTGATCTCCGATTGCTTGGACGTGAGTTTGATGCCGACGGCCTTCATCTCGGCTTGCGCGAATTCGAAGTCTTTCGCACCGGCTTCGTTGCCGGATATCAAGCCGACGGTGATCGCAAGCGGTTGCGCGTTCTTGTAGCGGACGCCGTCTGGGCCCAATCTCCAGCCGTCGGCGTCGAGGATCTGACCGGCCTTAGCCGGATCGTAAGGAAATGCGGTCTTTGCGGCCGGATCGAAGGCCCATGATTGCGCTAGTGAGATCGGCCCGAAGACGGGGATATCTTCCCCTTGGAATAGTTTTGCGGCTTCGGTCTTGCGATCCCAGGCATACATCATCGCGCGACGCACGTTTACGTCGCCCATTATCGGGTCGTTGAGGTTCGGAATCTCCCAGTCAAAGGCGTTCGCGTACGTGTGGATATGGGTGAACCGGTTGTCGTTCTTGACGCCCTGCCATTGCGCGCCTGTCAAAATGTACGGCATATCCACTTCGCCGTCTTGCAGCGCGATGAGCTGCGCCTGCTCGGTCTGGTACTCCTTGATATACACCTCGTCGATGTACGGTCGGCCGTTCCACCAGGTCTTGTTGCTGGTGAGCGTCATGTGGTCGTCCTGTTTGAATTCGGTGACGATGTACGGACCGTCGCCGACGAACGATTTTGAGATGTCGAGATGCCGCATTGAGTCGTGCGGCAGCTTGGCGTAGATGTGTGCCGGAAGCGGCGCATGCTGGACGGACGACAGCACGTTGGCGAGAAACGCCGCATTCGCGGTTTTCAGCGTATAGACTACGGTCCACTTATCCGGCGCCTTGAGGTTTGCGATCACGTCATAGTCGGACTTGTACACGGCTTGCGATTTTGGATCCATCTCAAGAGCATATTCGTACATCACGTCAGCGCTCGTAACCGGCTGGCCGTCGCTCCAGGTGGCGTTGTGGCGCAAGTGCATCGTATACGTTAGACCGTCTTTTGAGACATCCCATTTCTCTGCAAGCCAGGGGATGACTCGCATCTGCGGATCGACGTTGACCAGTGTGTCATACGCGAGCGGCAGATCATTTCCGGCCCCTTCGACGTCGGCGTAGATCGGCAACAATGTGTCCGCCGCAGAGGTGGATCCGATCTTGAACGTTCCGCCGTAGTGCGGCGTGCCGGCCGCCGCGGTGCCGTTCTCAGGCGCGGTCGACGTGGAAGTCGAACCCCCGCCGGAGCAAGCTGCGAGCAATACGGCCGCGGCGATGAGTGCGGCGGTCTGCGGCAGATGACGCATGATCTTTGTGCCCCCGCTGGCTATCGAGTGATGAAGAAAAATGCGATCGCGAGGATGACGAACGCGCTAGCGAACGTTGTGGTGAGACGCCCCATCTGCTGCTCTAGCCCGAGCCGGCCGTGGTACGCTGATTCCATTCGCCCGCCGATGCTGCCGCCGAGACCTTCGGTTTTTGTCGTCTGCGCGGCCATGAGCGCGATGAGTCCGACCGCGGAGACGATGAACAAGCCCTGGACGAGCGCGAGGACGACCGGATGCTGCTGGCCCCAAGTCGCAGGCGCGCCGAAAAGATTTTGCGGCAGCACGAGCGGCACGGGCGTCGGGATGAACGGCGCCCGCGTCGCGGCCGTGGTGACCGCTGTGGTGGCTGCTGCGGCGAGGGCAGTGACAAATGCGAACACGCGTAGCCTGCTCCGTTATAATCGGCAAGATGGGGTGATAGAGCGTTTTTTCTTCGGGAAAACGCCCGGCTTACCCTATGCGGTTTTCGTCTCGAGGCCCTTGAGAAAGTCCAGTACCACGGGCGCGAATCGCTGCAAGCGCGGCGGCACCGTGATGAGATGATCGTGTCCGTCGAGCATCACCACCCGCACGTCGGCAGAACTCACCGCGCTGCGGATGAATTCGGCGTTCGCCGACGGCGATGTCGGATCGGCTTTGGACTGCACGATGAGCAGCGGCGCGCGGACCTGAGGTAAGATGTCCTTGGCCATCGCAAGCACTTCCAGTACGGGAGGCGCGGCGTTGACCGGCACGGTCGTGTAGCCCACCACGTTGCCTTGCCATGCAGCGAAGTTCGCGGGCGTCCGCAACGTCGGCACGAAGCGATTGAGGAACGGCACCGCGCCGGCGACGAGCGGATCCAAAAAAACCGGCGTTGAGAAGCAGATAATTCCGCTCACTTCGTGTCGCGTGGAAAGATAAAGGCTCAGCGCGCCGCCGAGCGATAGTCCGAGCAGATAGACACGCGAGAAGCGCCGCCGTGCTTCTTCAAATGCGCGCTCGGCGCCATCGATATAGTCGGAAGCTTCTACGCGGGAAAGATCGCTCTCGTGCGTCGCATGACCGGCGAGTGCAGGGCCGATCGCGCCGAATCCATTGTCGTGCAAAAGTTCCCCGAGCGCGCGCACTTCAAATGGGCTGCCCGTGAAACCGTGCAGCACGAGCGCGCCAGGTCCGCCGTCCGGGCCGAAACTGAACGGTTCTCCACCCGCGAGATACGTCATGCGGGGAGGGTGCGCGTCGCGCGCCAGGCAATCAATCCGCGATGCGCGATCCGGCGAACGCTCGGGAGTCCAAGGTCTCGTCGGGTACTGTCGTGCTGCTGCGAGAACATCGCGCAGCCGTCGAATTCGCGCGCGCGCTCTCGACCATCTTCAATCCGTTTCTCTCCGCGGCGGCGCTGTTCGTCATCGTCTCGCATGCCTACTCGACATCGAGACTCGAGTTCTGGAAACTGTCGGCAGTGGGGCTCTTCTTCTTCACCATCGCTCCGCTCGCGTGCGTCCTGTATCTTTATGTGACCGGGCGCATCTCCGACTTCGATATGTCCGAGCGGCCCGAGCGGCAGCGCGTCTTCGCTGCGTTCGTCATCATCTATCTGTGCGCGGCGATCTCGCTGACGGCCCTGCATGCGCCGGTCCAACTCGTCGCGATCACGTGGGGCTATTGGGGCACCGCACTGCTCACGATGGTGATCACGCGCTGGTGGAAGATCAGCACGCACGCGTTCGGTATAGCGGGGCCTTTCACTGTCATGTTCCTGCTGTTCGACAAAGAGCCGCTGCCTTACGTGATCATCGTGCCGCTGGTCTGCTGGGCCCGCGTGTACTTGCGCAGTCATACGCCTGCTCAAGTCGTGACCGGCGCCGCCATCGCGGTGCTCTCGACGTTCATATTCTTCAAGCTGTTCCACTTGGTTTGATATCGACGTGGCGCAGGACGTCGATCCGCGTGCCCGTCAGCAGTTGAGCGTTGGCGGCAAATTCGTCCTTGTCGCCGCTGACTTCGAATGAGAGAGTGCCGCGGCTGTGGTCTAGCCCGGCGATCATCTGACTCACTTTCGCCGCGCACGCAGCCGCCGGGTCGACGATTGCGACATCGTCACCGAGCACCGCCGCAAACCAGGCCGCCAAGTGCGGAAAGTGCGTGCAGCCTAGGATGAGCGTATCACAGCCGGCGCGCAGAATCGGGCCGCAATACAGAGCGACCGCATCACGGGCGCGCACGCTCGCCCATCCGCCGGATTCTACGATGGGGACGAGCGATGGCGCGGGCACCGATGTGACGCGCGCATCCGGCCTGTATTTCAGTATCTCGCGTTCGAATACGCCGCTCCGAACGGTCGCGTGCGTCGCAATGACGCCGATTCCGCCGTTGCGCGTGGCCGTGGTCGCCGCGAGCGCGCCAAACGAGACGATGCCGACGAGGGGCACGGTGGAGACGGGCCAGCCAACGCCGTCAAATGCCGCGCACGTGGTTCCTGAGGCGACGACGATGACGGATGGGTCGTGCACGAGCAGCCGCTTGACGATGGCCGCGCCCAGCGCCGCGATATCTTCAAGTTCGCGGCCGCCGTACGGAACGTGTGCGGTGTCGGCGAAATACATGTAGTCCGTGTCGAGCGTGAGCGCGCGCAGCGCGGACAACACGGTCAAGCCGCCTAGACCCGAGTCGAGAAGAGCGACTCGCCGGGCCGGACTTGTCATGAGAGCGGGAGTCCTGTCAAGGTGATGGTCCGGGGGTCGGCGGCGGTGCGTGCGGTCCCCCGGTGAAATCCATGATGCCTTTGACGATTCCTGCAGCGATGCGATCGAGAAACGCCGGCTGCTGCAGCAACGAACCGTCGTGCGCGTTGCTCAAAAACGCGGTCTCGACGAGCACGGCGGGCATCGCCGCGTGTTTGATGACGTAGAAGTCTTCGCGCTTCACGCCGGCGTCGGCGATTCCGTCGGACGCTACTGTTTCCGCCTGCACGTCTTGCGCGAACGTCTTATCTGCCGGCTGCCAGTAGTAGGTCGTCGTGCCGTTCGCCGAAGTCGAGACTGAAGAGTTGATATGGATGCTGACGAGGATCGTGGCGCCGGCGGCATTCGCGACGTCGTCGCGCGCTTGGAGTTCTTGTTTGTCGATGCCGTTCGGATCGCCGACCTCGTAGTCGCCGTCTCTCGTCATGACGACGCGCCAGCCGAGCGACTGCAGCCGGTTCTGCACGATCTTTGAGATCGCAAGCGTGAGGGACTTCTCGGTCAAGCCAAGGTCAGGGTTGAGCGAGCCGGGATCGTTGCCGCCGTGTCCTGGGTCGATAACGACGAGATCGCCTACGGTCGCAGCTGGTTGGATCGACGCTGCCGGCCTCGGCGATGCGTTTGTGGCGATCGTCGCGTTCAGTTCGCCCACTCCCGCCATCGCCGCATCGGGCGCAGGCGTCGCTGTTTCTATCTCGATGCCGATCTGATCGTTCGTCCCCGCGACTTGCCCGACGCGGATATCCGTGTCGCGGGAAGGCGCGATCGAAATGCGCACGACCTTATCGGGTACGAGCAGATGCTGACTGACTTTGACCGACTTGATGAAGTCGAGCTGCACGTCCAGGTCGCGCGAGGCACCGACGAGCACGGCGTGATCCAGGTCGAGCCAGAAGCGGTCGTCGGGATCGCCGAGCCGATGCCACGAAAAACTCACCGGGCCGGAGAGGGTGAGGGTGATGCGCGTGCCGGTCGGCACGCGCGCGATGCTCACCGCGGTGATCTTCTGATCGGTCAACGGCATGGGCGAACCGCTCGGCGACGGTTCGGCGACGGGCGCGGCCGTGGGAACTTCGTTTGACGGCGACGATGTGTCGACCGGTTCGGGCGCGGCGGGCGACGGAGAACCGCCTTGCGGCGCTGCTGTCGGAAGTGTTGTTGCCGAGACGACGACGGTGTTGACGCGCGTCACGGCGCTCGGCGTCGCTGCGATCGTTGCAGTTTTCAACGCTGCCTGATCGCGCGCGACGACGATATCCATTTCGGCGCCGCCGTCGCCGCGGCGCGCCACAAAGCTCGCCCTTCCGAGAAGTGCGAGCGAGAGCGTCGTCGTCGGGTAACCCGGTGGGCCGTTCTCGGCAATTGTGCCGCGCGCCACGAGGCCGATACGATTTTGTACGTCGGCGGCAAGATCCGTGCCGAATCCAGGAAACGAGATGCTCAGCGTGCGTGCGCGCGACTGCGCGGCGTACGCGCTGTGCCAACTGATCACGCCCGAGGCGGCGACATGAACGATCGTCCGCGGACCGTCTTGCCGTGCGCTGACGGCGAGTATCTGGGGCACGAAGACGTAGCCGCCATGGAATCCGCGCACGCCTAGGCCAAGAGCGCGCGCGAGTGGCAGCAGCGGCAAATACAGTTGTCCATTTTGCGTGAATGGTGCGAATGGAATCGCGGTCGCAGCACTATTGACGCTGACGGCGTTGCTTCCCACTGTAAATGTGATCAGCTCGCCATCAGCGCGCGTGATCGCGACGAATCGCGTGCCTGGTTGCCACGCGAGGTGCGCGGCGACTTGATCGAGCATCGCGTTGAGCCCCGAATCGTTCACCTGAGCGACCGGATCGCCGAACGCCAGCCCAAGTTTTTCGAACGGGATCTGCCGCCCCGCGACCCAGACTTGCGCTGAGGTCGGCGTGACGGTCGCGGCGTATGCTGTGACGTGCGAGCTCATCGCGAGCGCGACAAGCAGCGCGACGCGCGTCACCAACCGCTTCCTCATTGGGCGAATGTCGTGCGCGAGAGCGGTTCGTCGAGTTCGAGTTGGCCGCCCGGGAGCGCGGGCGCGACAAGACCGTTGAGGCGGATCTGCACTGCCGTTATGCCCGGAATATCGGTGACGGTATACGTGAGCGACTTGAAGAGGCCGGCTTCGTCACCCGCCCCGCGGCTGAATCTCTTCGTGATGGAGCCGGACAGGTCTACGTCGGCTGTCGTGTTGGTCAGCGATACTTTTGCGCGAGTGTCCGGCGGAAACGTCAGGAGATCCGCGGCCGGATCGAGCGGACCAGCGAGCAGTTGCTCCACTGCGTACTGCGCTCGCGGCGCCCCGGCAAGCCCCGGCGCGGCAGAGTAATGGAAGGCCACGAGCGTATCGCTCCCGGCTTTACTGTAGTAGACGGTTATCTGATCGGTCGGGGGCGGCGGTGCGCCTCGATGACCGCATCCGGCTACGCTCAAAAGGAGCGCTATCGCGACTGCTAGCCGTGCTTTGCTCGACATCCTGTCGATGGTTTACCCCTCCTGCCCGTACAAACGTTTGTTTGGGCAGAGGTATTTCAAGTCCTTGGAACCATCGTCTGAAGGGGGCCGACTTTACGTCGGCCCACGTTACGTTCGCGAGGCCGACTAGCGTCGGCCCCTTCAGCGCGCGCGTTCGGTTACGTGCGCGTCGCGTTCGGTTACGTGCGCGGCGTGTTCGCGCATGATCGTGCTCGTGCGAGCAGCAGCTCGCGTTCGCGGGCGTTTTGCGTGAGCAACGCCGCGCGATCGAACTCTATCCGGGCTTCTTCGAGGCGACCGAGCTTTTCCAGCAGATCGCCGCGGACGCTTGGCAACAAGTGGTACCCCGCGAGTGACGGTTCTCCGTCAAGTCCGTCGACCAGCTCCAGGCCGGCCGCCGGACCGTATGCCATCGCGACCGCGACCGCGCGGTTCAAAGCAACGATGGGTGAAGGCGTCAGCTGCGCGAGCGCGTCGTACAGCGCTACGATCCTCGGCCAGTCCGTGTCGCTTGCCGTTCGGGCGCGCGCATGACATGCGCCGATCGCGGCTTGTAGCGCATACGGTCCGAGAGCGCCGCCGAGATCCTCAGCGCGCTTGAGAGCCGCAAGACCACGCCGGACGAGAAGGTAGTCCCAGCGGCCGCGGTCTTGGTCGAGCAGTAGGATGGGCGCTCCGGATGGCCCGACGCGCGATTTCAAGCGCGATGCCTGTATCTCCATCAGCGCGACCAGACCGTGGACTTCCGGCTCAGCGGGAGCGAGCTCGGCCATGATGCGGCCAAGTCTTAAGGCGTCTTCGCAGAGCGCCGGCCGCAGCCAATCGTCTCCGGCGGTCGCGGCATACCCCTCATTGAAGATAAGATAGAGAACTTCGAGCACTGACGATAAGCGCATCGCGCGCTCGGTGCCACTCGGAACCTCAAAGGGGATGCGAGCTTCCGCGAGCGTCCGTTTGGCACGGACGATCCGTTGCGCAATCGTCGGCGTCGAGACGAGAAATGCCCGCGCTATCTCTTCAGTCGTCAAGCCGCCGATCAGGCGAAGCGTGAGCGCCACACGCGCGTCAGTCGGAATGATCGGGTGGCACGCGATGAACATGAGGCGCAAGAGATCGTCGCCCACGTCATCGTCTGCGGCATCCAGTTCCGCCACGGTCAGCTCCTGCGCGGCCTCCGAGCGGTGACCGATCTCTTCATTCTTTTCCTCGAGGCGCTTGAGGCGGCGGAAGACGTCGATCGCGCGGTGCTTCGCCGTAGCCATCAGCCAGGCGCCTGGATTGTCTGGAATTCCAGATTCGGGCCACTGCTCGAGCGCCGCGACTAACGCATCTTGCGCGAGGTCCTCGGCAAGACCGACGTCGCGGACGAATCGCGCGAGACCAGCGATGAGCCGCGCGGATTCGATACGCCAGATCGCATCGATCGCGCGATGCGCTTTCGATGCGACCGTGGCGTCAGACTCGGTCACGTCTTAGCGACATTCTCAACGTGCGCCGGATCTTGCTTTCGACGTGAGCTCCTCGAAGTCCGATTGCTCGAAGATCTGGCGGATCTCGATCTCGGAATCGCCCACGTGCGGATTGGGGCAGCGCTTGACCCACTCGATCGCTTCGGCCAGCGACTTGACCTGCCAGATCCAGTATCCGGCTATCAGCTCTTTGGTCTCAGCGAAGGGACCGTCGACGACCGTGCGCTTCGACCCGGAGAATTGCACGCGCGCACCTTTCGAACTCGCTTGCAACCCGTCGGCGGCGAGCAGCACGCCCGCCTTGGCGAGATCTTCGTTGAATTTTCCCATCGCGTCGAGAAGTTCGGTGCTCGGCATCACGCCGGCTTCGGATTGCTTGTTCGCTTTGACGATGATCATGAATCGCATCTCGGTATCTCCTATTGGCAGCCCGTGGTAGAGTGCTTCTCCAGACTCTACCCCCACGTCGAATTTGGCTCGGCGATTTCGACAATTCTTGTACCGCTACGAGGAATTATTCTGGGCCGGCTGGTCTTCGGCGAAACGCTCGAAATATCGCGATATCGTAGGCGATCTTCAAGCCGCCCGCGATGAAAAACGGCAGCGCGAGATATGCGGCCTGCATCGCAAGTCCCGAAAAGATCGGCGCGATCGCGGCTGCTGCGGGTCGAACGGCATTCGTCAACGCCGCGGCATACGCGCGATCTTCCGGAGCGACAGCTTCCATAGTAAATGCTTGACGCGTCGGCACGTCCATCTGCGAGAGTGCGAATCGCGCCATCAAGACCACCGAGGCCGATTCGAACGACGGCATGAGCGGCACGATACAGAGCAATATGTTCGATGGCAGATGCGTGAACACCATCGTCTGCAGCAACCCGATCGCTTGCGACAACCGGGCCGCGACGAGATAGGACAGCGCGGACAGCGTATTCGCGCCGAAAAGCACGAGCCCGAGGATGTGGTCGTCCGCGCCGAACCGCACGTGCAGCCAGTACGCGAGGAAGCTCTGTACGACGAATCCGCCGGCAAGCGCATCGACGCCGAAAAGCAGCGCTAGCCGCTCAGCCGCGCCGAGCTGCCTCGGCCGTCGCTCCTTCGCTTCCTGAGCATCTCCGCGGAGTTCGCTCGGCAACATCAGATAGACGGCGAACAACGCGAGGCCGCAGATGGCGTACGCAAGCGGTGTGAGGCCGACCGGAATGACCGCCGCCGCAAGCGCGCCCAATGCGAGGGCGAATGCGCCGGCGAGATTGTAGATCGCAAACGAATGTGCCGAGGTCTGCGGGGTCACCGACTCAGCCACGGCGTGCTGCTCGATCGCCGCGAACGGGCCGACTTCCTGAGCGCCTGCGCTGAGCGTGCCGAGCAGACACGCGACGATGATCGGGAACGCGTTGCCGGGGAGACCCAACAGGATACCGGCGACGCACATCGCGGCAGCCGCGCCGAGCAACGCGCCACGCCTTCCCATTACGCGCACGATCGAAGCGGACGCCGCCAGAAATACAGCGCCCGAAAGCAGAGCGAGCGTCAGCGTCGCGCCGATTTCAAACGGAGTAAACCCGCGGTCGCCGAGATATAACGCGAAGGCGACCGACATCAGGCCAAAGCCAAACGCGCGCACGATCCGGGCGGTGACGACCGTCGCGAAGAGCGTCGGCCTCTTTTCGCTCAATGCTTGAGCCGTTCTTGACACCAGGCATAGAGCGCATCGTACATCGGCGATTCGAGCGACAGTTTCTCATGATCGCGATCGCCGTGAGTCGCCGCAAAACCGTGGGCTATCGCATGCAGGCCCGCTGCTTCCGGTTCGATCGCGATATCTTTTGGAACGTCCGCGCCGTGGACGATCCGGCCAAGCAATCCGAGCGCAGTGTCGTTGAGCTGATACTTAACGAGAATTGATTCGAAGCTGCAACGACCCTCGACGTGCCCAAGTTCAACGTCCGGCACGTCGTAGGGAATCGCGCCCTCGCGCTGTGCGACCGCCGTGACCTCGTCGCGAGCCACGTACAAGAACTCGGCGTCCGGATCGACGAACCGTTTGATGAGCCAAGGACAGGCGATGCGATCGACGTTTGCGTTCTTACGCGTGACCCATTTCATCACTCACCTCGACTAAAAGCGCGCACCCAGTTCGACTGTCGCGCCGTCGGAGCCGACGCCCGGAGCTGCGGACGGCAAAATGTGATATGCTGCTTCGATTTCGAGGTTCGAACCGAAAGAAAGGCCCGCGAACAGCTTGCCCCCAGGCCCGCTAGCGCTGATCGTGCGCGCTCCGGATTGCCCCGCCGATCCCGCGAACGCAGGCGTGATCGACGCGCTATAAAGACCGATGCCGGCTCCGATGAACGCCTTTCCCGTGCTGCGGTAGGCGACTCCAAAGCCGGATCCGTACGACGAATTCGTGGTACTCGAGATGCCGAGAAAGTCGGCGTAAACCGACGTGGCCGCGGGCGCGGCCAGATTCTTCGCGTCGAGACGATAGTCAAGGCCCAGAGCGATTTGAAACGGGCTTCCGGCGTTTTGCCCCAGTGATGTGTACTCGCCGATCTTCAGCGTCCAAGCGGCCGGCGCGGGAGAGCCGGCAGCATTCGCAGGTGCGGCACACGCGATAACGGCGATCGCTGATGTGGCTGCCAGCAGTGCGCGGTCTATCTTCATCCTTGAGGCCTTCTTTCTATCAAACGATGCTCCGCTATTCCGCCCAACTACGGCAGCATTCCCGGCGGGTCGTACGAGATCACTTTGCCATCCTTGAATTTCACCGTAAACGAAGCCGGCGTCGGCCGGTCGTATTCCCACGTGTCGAGGGTCCGCATTTGCGCTGCTGTTCCATACACCGACGGAAATCCGACGCTCGCGACGACCATGTCGTAAGTCATGCCGACGATCACGGTTCCCTGATTGATCGCAGTACGAATGTTTTCCGGCCATTCAGGGTGAGCGAGCAGCGGACTCTGCGGCGCAAGCGAACGTTCGAAATCCCACGTGTCGGCGAACTCCGCGTATACGTCGGCGCAGTCGTCACCGGCGAAAGACGTTTTATCCAATACTTCGCCGTCTGTCTTTCCGCCAAAAATCACAAGGATCGGGTCGACGGCGACGAGCGTGGAAGCCGTGTCCGTGATCGTCGCCTTCACCGGCAGAAATTCCGGGCTCTCGCTTGTTCCATAGAGTCGCACGATGCGATCGACGTGAAGCGGCATCGTCCGATCTACCCGGACGTTCGTCTCGATGCCGTTTGCGAAATCGCATGTGGGCATAAAACCGCCGAGGCCATAAACATCCTTATCCGCATATGCACGATCGAGCTGTTCGACGTTTGCGTCCTCGACGATGGGCAAAAGACCTTGAGCAGAATTCACGGCGGCGGATGGAGCCTCAAACGTCGCGGTATCCGATCCGTCGCCGCTGAGCGTCAATGCATACCCGGACGGCCCCTGATCTGTCACGCTTTGCAGCGTGAGCACGCGGATGCCACTCGTGGGCAGCCGAGTGTAGTTGGGTTCCGGCTGTACAAATGTCACAAACTGTTGGCCCGCGCGGAGGTGGGGAATCGCGTCCGGCGGCGCGGGCACATAGAGCGAGGCTGGATCCAGGCGGTTGTTCGGGATGGCGTAACCGTCTGCGTCTGAGATCATTGGATCGAAGCGGCTCAGGTCGGCGGTGTACATGCCGGGCGGCAGCGACTGAGCGAAAGCGGCAACTTTGCCGATGGACGCGTGTCCGCCCGGATCGGTCGAGTTAATCGTCGAGACGTCAGTGCGAAAATGAAGCTGAACCGGCTTCGCCGTGCCATTGGACGATTGCAATGCGAGCCCCGAAGTTCCGGTACGAACGAAAAACGGCGCTTGCGACGGCGGTGAAACCGATACGTCAAAAAGTACGCGATTTGGCGGACGCGCGCCGGAGACGCTCATCCACGCTCCGTGCGGGTACCGTCCCCAATCCGGTGTCCATGGCTGCATTGGCTCGAATACGTGGACGATTTTCGCGCTGGAGCCGTCGATTCGAAAAAGCGAGCCGCAACTATAAGGCGCGACCGGCGGCCCATTGCTGACCAAGCATTCCGAACCCTGCGGACTAGTGCCTAAGATCGCCCCACCGACGAGCGTTGCAAATCCAAGCATGCTCGCCGCAGGATTCACCCACTGCTCAAAGCATGCGCCTTCCTTCGGAAGAAAGGAATGGAGGGTGGCGTAGCCTTGCGCCGGGCTGTAGCGGAACACAACGCCGCACCCAATTCTTCTATGACCAGTTATGGCCCCGAGCAATGCGCCGCCGGTAGACGGCGTGAGGCTGCCGTCGACGATTGTTCGCTCAAAGTCGGCATATGGATCGAATTGCAGACGTTGGATCTGCGGAAGCGTGAAGATCGCTTTGAGCGTATTGTCGCCGATCGTGTAGATCGACGAGCCATCGCTTGCGTAGAGGACGCCGCCATCATCGAGAACCGGCGACGATGGAATCTTTATCGAAGAACACTCGGCGCTCGTGTACGGTTTTGTGTTTGAGAAGATGTCTCCGTGCTGTCCCGTTGCGTTCACCCAAAATATCTCGCCGCCGCATTCACCTCCGCGAACCAAAATGCCGATGAGGCGCCCGGTTCGATCGAGGGCGAGCGGGGTCGCCACATGGGATTCCGGACCAAATGAAAGGAGTGTCTTGTACGACCCGTCTCGCGACAGCGCGAAGATTGTGGCACCGTGTCCGTCGCCGTCCGTTGATGGAGCCACTCCAAAGATTGTCCCATCGTCGCCGATAGTCAGCGCTCCGTGTCGGTCGCCGCGCGCGAATGCGTACAAGACGACGAAGCCCGAGCCGTCCTGTGCGATGCGGTAGACGACACCGTGACCGTTGGCGCCGCCGAAATCGGTCGCGCCGTACAACATGCTGTCGGGTGCGAGCACGAGCCCGGAGCTCGGTTTCTCTCCGTCGTCGCCAGAAAACTCATGCAACACCGAGTATTGTCCATCGGCGCCGAACCGGTAGATGACTCCGCAACCTTTGGTCTGCAGACTGGACGCTCGGTCCCGACAATTCGGGCCGCCATACGCGGCCGTGCCGTAAAAAGCATCGTCGATCGCGACGACCCGCCCCGACGGCGCGGAGCCGTCATATTTTTCGTCCCCGGCGCGTGATGCGGCGAGCGGCGCAGCCGCGAGACTCAGCAGTATCGCCGCAACCAGAAGATCGCGAGTGCGCCGCAGAAACATTGCCCGCGTTTGTTCGAAGCGCTTCACCTGACATCCCGTGACAAGAACGTCAACCGTGATGGTTATGCCCGGCGTGCATGTCTGAGCCTCGGTTGCCCCACCAGACTAAAACTCCGACCACCGCGAGAAAGAACACGTTCAAGATCGTCGTGTAGTCGAAACCGATCTGCTCGACAGCCATCAAGAAGTTGCCGGTGGGATGCGGTGTCAAGTGCAAGGCGCCGAACACGCCGTCCACCACGAGGCCCGCGACGACCATCGACAAGTAGAACACCGCGACCATGCGCAGCGCGAGCGCCCAGCCGTAGTATTTCCTATAGATGTCGACAAGCGGCAGCACGATCAGATCGGCGTACAGAAACGCGATGACGCCGCCGAACGTGCTCCCGCCGTTCCACAGCACAGCCGCGAGCGGCACGTTGCCGATCGAGCAGACGAAGCTGAGAAATGCGATGACCGGTCCGATCATCGCATTCTCGATGATCCGAAACGCCGCCGGTCCGGAGGTGACGAACAAGTGCTGCCACCACGTCGCGGGCACGCCGACCGCAAGAAAACCTGCAATCAAGAAGCCTAAGATCAGATCGGTCTGCAGCATGGACCAATCCATCTCGAAATAGTGCGCGATATAGCGCCAGCCCTCGCCGGACCGCAGTTTCTCTACGAACGTGGTGCCAGGCGCAAGCATCTCGCCGTGGTCGTGCTTTTGGGTCGATCCGGTTTCTTCATGCGCGCGGCCTTGTTCCGCTAGAGCCGGCGAGATGAAGATCTTCGAGAATATCGCGAAAATCGCGATCAAGACGATGCCGCCGACCCACTCTGCGATCACAAACGGCCAGCCCATCAGGCGCCACAGGATAAAGCCGAGCTCGATCACGAGATTGGTCGAGGCGAACATAAAGGCCATCGAAGTCGTGAAGTTCGCACCGCGTTTAAATATCGATTTCGCGGTCGCCGCGGCCGCATAGCTGCACGACGAGCTCGCCGCGCCCAGCAACGTCGCGAGCCCGAGTTCGCGGACGCCGGCACGACCGAACAGCGCAGCCATCCCGCCCTTGGGCACGTACGCCTGCACCATAGCAGATAGGATGAAGCCGAGCAACAGCGACCAGAGCACGGCCCAGAACATCGCGAACGACGCATACAGCCATTGGCCGATGAAGTGGACGACGATCATAGCGCTGATCGCACGCGTTTACGCCATCGGCATGTCGCAGGAAGGTGCCGGCCCGGGGCAAACGGTGCGGCTGTGTTGCGCACGCAGTTCGAAACGAGGGGTGCGATGGCCAGCCAACTTTCTTACAAAGTCACCGGATTGGACCTGAGCGGCTACATGGTCAAAGACGCTGCGCGAGCAATCGCCTTTTACCGCGACGTCCTCGGACTCGAGCCGGTACTCGTGTATCCGGAGAACCGCGGAGCTGAGTACGAACTTGCCGACGGCACGACCTTCGGATTGTGGGGCGGCGGCGGAGTCGTCATGCCGTTTCAGCCGAGCAACGGGATACTGTTCGCCGTCGACGATCTCGATGCGGCGGTGACCGCGCTTAAGGCCAAGAACATCCCGGTCCTCATGCAGCACGATACGCCGGTCTGCTCCATGGCGATGATCAGCGACACCGAAGGCAATATGATCACCTTGCACAAGCGCAAGGCGATGTGACGTAGGCGCAGTCGTCGCTAGATGACGCGACGGGCGATCGCGGCTATGCTCCGCGAGTTTTGGCTTCGCGCAGTTCTTTCTGGATCGGCCATTCGGAGAACGCGAACATCAATACGATGATGAGATTGACGACCGGGATCAGCATCAGCAGGCTGAGCGCGCCCGAATAGCCGGCCTTTGCGGCGATGGTCCAGTTGATCACCAAGCTCAGTATGAGCAGTCCGATGCAGACGAGCAGCCAGACGGCGCCCATGGCGGCGAACCAGCCCGTCATCGCATTGGTCGCGGCATCGCTATTGGCGTCTGCGAGCAGAGAAACAAAAAGAAACTGAGAGATCATTACATTACCTCTTTCGACGAGCGTGTGCCTGAACAACCGTTCGCTTGGTTCTTATTCGAATTCCTGGGCTGGGGAGCGGCAGTTGCGGAGCGTGTGAAGAACTAGGACAAGCAGAGGCTTTCCCGAGTGCCTCAAAGGAGCCGAATTTGTCCGCCACCGCACCGCTCATCCCGCAATCGAACGAGGTTTCACTGTTTCGCTTGTATCTCTTGCGCGCTTTGTACTTGTTCATCGTTATCGGGCTCGCCACGCAAGTCTGGCCCGACGTTCTCAATCCGGCAAGGCATTAGACGTTCTTGGAGGGCGTGGTCGCCTGTATGCTCGCCACATTTTCACTGCTCTGTCTGCTCGGAGTGCGCTATCCGCTGTCGATGCTGCCCGTTCTTTTTTGGGAACTGATCTGGAAGACGTTGTGGCTCGGCATCGTGGCTCTGCCGCAATGGTTGGCGGGGCATATCGACCCGTCTATCGTGCCCAACATCTTCGCCTGCTCGTTCGTCGTGCTCGTCTACATCGCCATACCTTGGCGGTATGTATTCGCACACTACGTGCTGGCGCGCGGCGATCGCTGGCGGTAAGAAGAACGGGGGCGAGCGATATTTGGGTTCGTGCGACTAGTGAACGCGAGGTCAGTTCTTGTGCGGGCAAGGTGCGTCGTAAATCCCGAATGCGCACCAGGCAGACTGCGGAACTCCGTGCTCCCGCATCTCGGAGGTTCCCATCGCGCCGCCGCCCCCAGCGACCCTCCGCCAGTCACCGTTACCTTTTTTGAAGAGCGTTTGTCCGCCGCCGCCACCATACCACTCGCCCAGCGCATACGCGCCGGAAACGACGACGTACGGCACAAGTGGACCGCGCATCTTCCGCCGTATCGCCTCAACGTCCGGAGTCGGGCCGCTATCGCTCCACACTCCCCGAGGTGGCAGAGAGTTTTCAGGTTTCGGCATACCTAACAGCAGTTTCGCTTTGTCGCGGCTAGAGATTCCATGGGAGTCCAAACGATACCAAAAGTAAAGAACGTCTAGTGCCTGCCATCCGAACGAAAAACGCTCGACGAGTATCGCATCTGTCACCGCGGACCCTTCCATCAGCCCGCCGTGCGGCAAGACAGCCGCGAAGCGTCCGACAATATTTATGCGCTCGACGACGGCTGCGTGACCCTTCGGTTGATAAAGCGCGTTCAGCGCCGCCTGCTGCGGCGTGGAAGCAAAGTTCGCGAGAGACAAGAACGCGATCGCTAGGAACACAACTGCTCCATATTCGAAGTTAGCCAGCGTCCGCGCGTTGCCGGACCAGCGCGTCGATCGCCGTCATCTGCTGGCGCACGATGTCGAGCGCTCCGATTTGCGCGTCACGATCGCGCCGCAGTTCGGCATTGCTCTCGCGCAGTTCTTCGAGTTGCTGACGCAACGTTTCGGCCTCGAGGTGGTCGTACGCGGCGCCGGCGGGCACCGCGAGTTCGCGAAGGCTGCGGATCTCGTCCGGATCGAGCGCCTCGCCTCCGACGTGGCCGCCGTACAGAGCGATCGCAGCGAGTTCGTGTCGAATGACGATCGGCACCGCGAGAAGCGGTTGGTGCAGCCCGGTCGGGATGTCCGCCCGCGGCCAACGGACGTCGGACAATCGCAGCGGCTCCAGTTCGGCTTGCAGAAGCACGACGAGATGATCGGACGGTTCGATCGAATCCGTTGAGCCGTCCCAGCCCACAGCGAAGCGCCGCCGAAAAGTCCCGTCGCTCTGCCGCCTGAAAACCGCGCTCGACGAAAGCTCGAGCGCGCTCTCCGGGTCGACGGAGAGCGTTTCGTCGACGAAATCGATGGACGGCGCGTGCGGCAGCATACGAGCGACGCGGGCCAACCGCTTTTCGGCGAGATGACGGCGCCGGAAGAGAACGCTGTCGACGAAGAGATCGACGCGACCGTGCATCGTGTTAAGCGAGAAGCCGATTGAAACGGCGGCGACGATCTCGACGATGAAGGCAAGTTGCGAGCGCGCCAGCCACGTCCCTATGAAGAAATCGATGAGCGCAAAGACCCCGACGAGCATCGCCGTGAGAATCGTATAGACAAGCGTTCGGCTGGCGACGAAACCCACGTCGATGACGCGATGACGGATCGTGCCGTATGTGACCGCAATCGCGAAAAGCACGAGCGAGAGCGCTGCCAAGATTGGGATGACGGCGTTAGCGATTGGGTTAGTATAGAGCGAGTTGGCCACGATGCTCCCTGCGTTGAGCGCGACGTAGAGCGCGAACGTCGACATAACAGGCAGAAGCCGCTGGCGGGCGCTGCCGCGTGCCTCCAGCAACGATAACGCGAGCGCGACGAGTGCGACGATACCGACAAACGCCGGGAAGATGTAATCTGCGATGAGACCGACAGCATACGGAGGCGGCGCCGAGCCGACGAGGATGTCTGCACCGTAATAGACCGCCAGCGCGAGGTACGCTAGGCCGATCGGAATCGCAGCTTGGTCGAGCGTCCGATGCCAGCCGCTCGGATTGTCGCCCGGGAATCGGCTGACGAAGATCAAGAGGCCGGCGAACAAAAGAGCATTGTCCACGAGAAGGCTGACCGACGTGATGAAAAAGATCTGCGGTGTCGACCATGGATAGGCCAACGAAGATGCGGACACCGCGACACCGATGGCTAAAAAGCCCCAGGTCATCCTGCTCGGTCGCAAGAGCACGAGCCAAATGCCCAGCGCGCTGACGAGCACGCCGGAGACAAACGCAGCAACAGTCGCATATTGGGAGCCGACCTGCGGCGCAGCGCGAAGAGTTACCGACCTCCGGTGGCCGTCTCGGAGCACGTTTACGGAGAGCTCATCACCGACAGCGACGGCTTCCGGCACCTCGAGATTGACGCGACCCGTCAGCGGGAGAGTCGCAAATTCGATAACGTCGCCCGGCCTGATTCCGGCATTTGCCGCAGGCAGGCCCGGCGAGACCGAGATGATCGTCGTGCCATCGGCGCCGACGTTCCAACCGAAGACGCCGAATTCACGCTGCGTGCTGATGACCAGCACGACGAAGCTGAGCATGACAATGGCGACGCACAGCACGAGAATCGACACCGTGATCAAGGTCGGTGTCGCCGGCGCGGTTGATTCCGCTTGCACGGCATGTGATTTCACGGCGGCGGCGGTCAACGCCTCGTTCGCTATGGGTGCTCCGTAGATGAGTTAGGAGCCCTATAGGGTAACGACAATCGCATGCGTTTAGGATTTTGCAGGGGAGTGCAGTTTTGAAGCACGTCTTCTTTGTCGTAGTCGTTATCAGCGCGTTGACCGGGGGCTCTGTGTTCTCCGCGAACGCCGACACGTGTCCTGTCCGTCTTGAACACGCGGGTCTGGTCGGTCTGGGTGCGCAGCACGGAACGGCGGACTACGAGCTGCTGTTCGGACCAGGCGCGGGCGATGACAACGGCCCCTTCGACATCAGCGTGACGGCAGAAATGAGCGACGGCACGCAGGTGCACTTCGAAGACGGCGGCGTTTCGACGCACATTTCCTATCAATTGGCTGGCCGAACGGGCGAAATAACGCTGTTCCCGTTCGCAACCGAGGTCAGCTCATTTCGGATCGACAGCGCGCGAGACTGGCGGGGTCTATCGACTTGCTCAGAGGACTCGACGTACTCCGTCGACGGTGGATCCGCGTCACAAGCCGTACGGTTCGACGACGGCGCGACGTCGCGATGGCCCGTTAAATCGCCAGGCGCAATCGAAATCGACAACGCGCGTTTTATCTCGCGCGTTACGCAGAACTATCCGGCGATTTTGCAGGACCAAGGGATCCAGGGCGAGGCGAGAGTGCTTATCGTCATCCAGCCGGACGGGTCGCTCGGCAGCGCGACCATCGAACGCACATCCGGCAACGAACAGTTGGATCAGGCCGCGCTGACCGCGGCGAGGGATTCGACGTTCGCGCCCGCTCACTTGTCCGCAGCGCTCGGCGGCGCAGCGATCACAAGTGTCTATTACGTTATTTACGTGTTCAAACTAGATGGATAGAGCGTCCAGCGAGTGATGCGCCTGACCGGCGTTGTCATTGGCCGGCAGGCGGCTGCCATAGTTCTACCTTGTTACCTTCCGGATCGATGACCCAGGCGAACTTCCCAAATTCTGATTCGTCGATCTTGTCGAGCACGTTGCAGCCTTCATCGCGCAAGACTTTGACCAGCGCATGGAGATCTTCAACCCGATAATTGATCATGAAGGCAGCGGTGCTAGGCGCGAAGTGATCATCTTGTGCCGAGCCGACGGACCAGATCGTTGTTCCGGCGATCAGCTTACCTTCGTCGTCTGCCCAGGCAAAAGCTGTGCCACCCCATTCTTGGACATCGATTCCAAGATGTTGTTTGTACCAAGCTTGGAGCGCCGAAGCATCTTTGGCTTTGAAGAAGATGCCGCCAATCCCAGTTACTCGCTTCATTTTGACTGCTTCAACGCCCCTCGATCTAATCCCCGATTGTACAGGCGCAACTCGCATTCACGCCGTAGCATTCCGCATGGCCGCCCGTTGGAAGTGGCTTCTCGTCGCATTGTGCGCGCTCTGCGCCGCGCGCCTCGTTGTCAATACCGTCGCACTGTTCGGACTCGGCGGACCGCCATGGTTTGGGTGGTGGGACGTCAACTTTTACACGAACGGCAGCCCCTACACAATCATCTTCGATCCGCCCGCACCGGGCGGAGCAGCCGCGCTTGGCGGCGTGCGCGGAGGCGATACGCTGGATCTCCGCGAGCAAAGCCTCGATTCGCGTCTCGATCTCTTCACGCAACCGATGTCGGGCAAGCCGGCCCCGCTGATCGTCCACCGCGGGCCGAACACCGTGGACCTAAGCGTAGCACCGGCTCCGATCTGGCAGGTCAATGCCGGCCTAAAGGCCACTCGCGGGCTATTGCAGCTCATCGGCGGTTTGCTCTTGATCGGCTGCGCACTGCTCATCTCGTTGCGCCGAGCCGAATCCGTTGACGCGCGCCTCCTTGCCGTTATGCTGCTTCTTTTGAGCGTTGCCGTCGTGGGCACGGTGCCGAACTCGATCGCAACCTTCCTGATATCGATCGTGGGCGGGGTCTGCGTTCCGGCTGCGCTTGCAGTGATGATCGCACTCTCCTCTCGATTCGGCGCTCGCACCCGGGCGCGAACGGGCATAGAGATACTTGCCTATAGCGCCATCGGTCTGGCGATCATACGGACCTTCGCGTTCTTTTATGCACTGGTCACGTTACGTGTCGACCCCTATATCTACGGGCCCAACTCGATTGCCATCATCCAAACGATCGCCAACCTCGCGATGCTGCTTGTGGTGGGCACGGCGGTCGCGGCCACGCCGTCGACGGAGCGGCCAAGAGCCGGATGGCTGCTGCTCCCGATCCCAATCGCTCAAGTAGCCAGCATCCTTTTCCTAAGGCTCGGAGTCAACTTCGCGCATACTTGGGTGTTGCAACAAGTGATCGGGAATCTCGGTTATCTCTGCCTCGTCATTGGAGCTCTCGCCATCACGTACGCATTGCTGCGGCGACGCGTCCTCGACTTCGAGTTCATCGTCGGACGAACCGTCGTCGTCGCGGCGGTATCACTTATCGTCGTCGCCGCGTTCACGTTATTGGAATGGCTGCTCGGCACAGCGCTCGCGGGCATCGGCAATACCGGCGGCATCGTCGCAAACGCGGCGCTGGCGCTCGTTCTGGGCGTCTCCTTGCGCTACATACATCGGCGCGTCGACGCGTTCGTCGACGCCACGCTCTTCCGTAAACGCCACGAGGATGCGCGCGCCCTGCTCGCTTTCGCGAAGGAAGCGGCTTTTGTCACCGACCCGGATGCGTTGCTCGACCGCGCGATCGCCGACATCCGCGCGCATACGGACGCGCGAAGCGCCGTGCTCTACGTTGACTGCGCAGGAGCCTTTCGCCCGGTGCGGTCATACGGCGACGGCAGTGCGGCTGCGGTTGGTCCGAACGACGGTGCGATCTTGGCGCTCAAGACTTGGCACCAGCCGATGGACCCGCATCGGTCCCAGTCGTCGCTCGACGGCGCGCTCGCCGTTCCGATGTTGGGCCGAGGCCGGTTGTTGGGCGTTTTGCTCCTTGGCGAGCGTGCCGGCGGTGAGGTCTATGCGGCGGACGAGATCGAGACGTTGTCGCAGTTCGCGTCGGGAGTCGGGGCGGCGTTGGAATCGCTTGTCGTTAATGGCGAAGCGCACTCGGTCGGCGCATCGCTCGCGAAGATCCAGACGACGCTCGATGCTATGCAAGACGTGATGACCCGCATCGATGCGCGATTCCGATCATCGCCGAGCTGAGAATTCCGAGGCCAACGATTTGGGATCGGCGTTGCGCCGATCCCCGAATTGGACTTGGTGGAGGCGACCGGAGTTGAACCGGTGTCCGAGAAGACCCCCACGAAGGCATCTACAAGCTTATCTCGGGTTTTATTCTCGCGACTGCGTACGCTCCCGAGCGAGCTTACCGCTGCCGCCAACCCCGATTAGATTCCCGAACGCGTCGTGGTCCCCGCGCACGGTAGCCGACTTGTTTGACATCCGCGGGCCCGTGCCGGCGCCGTTGCCCCGCGGACGTAGTAGCCTAAGTTAGGCTGCTAGTGCGTATTCGCTATTCGCGTTTATACGGTTTCCGATCGTTTAAGGAGGGCTCGGAACTCCGCTTGCTTCCTTCGCCTGGGCACAGCCCGTCGAGACCGTGACGCCCCCACGCCGAATGATTCTACCCTATTCCGCCGATGCGAAGCAAGCCGCGCAAGGTCGGCGCCGTCCCGGCGGAAGCCGACCAGCCCGCCATCCTCTACCGTGATCTCTTCGCTTCGCCCTCGTCGTGCAAGATCAGCGATGCGATCCATGAGATGACCGTCACAGCGACCGCGCCCCAGATCGCGGCCCAAAGATCGGGGACATGGAAGCCCGGAACCAGTTTCAACACCCACTCGAAGATCAGCCCGTTGATGATCAACGTGAACAGGCCGAGCGTCAGTATGACGAGCGGGCACGTCAGGACCATGAGAATCGGCCGGATGATCGCGTTGGCGATACCCAACACAAGTCCGCCGATCAAGATCGCGGTGAGCGTGTCCGCGTGGATCCCCATGAAATGGATGTACGAGATCAGCCAGAGCGCGAGCGCGTTCACGATCAGGCGCACTATAAATCGCATCTAAGTGTTCAACGCCTCCTTGATGGAGTGTGCGACGGATGCCGAAATCCCCGGCACCGTACGGAGCTGTTCTTCCGACGCGCGGCGCACGCCGGAAGCCGAACCGAATTTTCGAAGCAGCGCTTTTTTCCGGGCGGCGCCGACCCCCGGAACGGCATCGAGCGGCGACGCTATCTGACGCTTGCCGCGTAGTGTCCGGTGATACGTCACCGCGAAGCGATGCGCCTCGTCTCGAATCCGCTGGACGAGGTGCATTGCCGGCGAGTTAGCCGCGAGAAGCACGGGCTCCGCTTCGCCCGGCAGATAGAGTTCCTCGAACTGTTTCGCTAGCGCCGCGACCGGAATCGCGATCAGGTCGAGTTCGCGCAAGATCTCGAGCGCGGCGTTGAGCTGACCACGTCCGCCGTCGATCAAAAGCAGATCGGGACGCCGAGCGAACTTCTTCTCCTTCCCGCCTGCGGGTTCGTTGAGGTAGCGCAGCCTGCGGCGCAGCATCTGCGCCATGTTCGCGAAGTCGTCGTTGCCGTCGCCTTGGATCTTGAAGCGCCGATAGTCGGCCTTGCGCGAACGGCCGTCTTCGAACACGACCATCGATCCCACGACGTCCGTACCCTGTACGTGTGAGATGTCGTAACACTCGATGCGGCGCGGCTGAGTCGGCAAGTTCAGCGCCGCGGCGATCTCATCTAACGCAACGGACGCGCGTTCGTCGGCAATGGCCGTCCGCGTTAGGTGATCCGCCAGATGCTGCTCCGCGTTGCGCCGCACTTTGCGCAGATACTCGGCGCGCGGTCCGCGCTCCGGCGCGAGAATGCGGACGCGATTACCGCGCTTGCCAGAGAGAGCGCGCTCCACCGCTTCGCGATCGGGGATGCGCGCCTCGACCATGATCTCTTTAGGAATCTTCGGTGCGCGCGCGTAGTACTGCTGGACGAACTCCGCGAGCACTTCATCGGGGCCGCGGCCTTCGGTACCCTCCACGATCGATGACTCTTGTCCGACGAGCAAACCGGCACGCACGAAGAAAACCTCGACGCACGAGACACCTTGCCCGTGGGCCGCAGCGACGACGTCCATGTCGATGCGGCTGCGCCACACGACCGCTTGCCGCGCCATGACGCGATGCAGATCGGCAAGTCGATCGCGCAGGCGCGCCGCTTGTTCGTAGGCCATGTCGTCCGACGCCTTCTGCATCTCGCGTTCGATCCGCGAGATCAGCGCTTCGAACCGGCCTTCCAGAAACAGTGCGACTTCGGCGACGATCGCGTCGTATTCCGGTTCTGTCTGCAAGAACGCGCATGGCGCCATGCAACGCTTGATGTGATACTGCAGACACGGCCGGCGATATGTCACGCCGATCTCGCCGGTGCAGGTGCGCAGCGGGAACGCGCGGCGCACTATCTCGATGACCTCGCGCAACGCCGCGGCGTTGGTGTACGGCCCGAAGTAGCGGCCGCCGTCGTCGATGAGCTTGCGCGTGAAGATGAGGCGCGGGAACCGCTCGCCCATCGTCAGCTTCAGGTGCGGATACGACTTGTCGTCCTTCAGCCGGATGTTGAACGGCGGGCGGTGCTGCTTGATGAGGTTGCTCTCGAGCAGCAACGCTTCGGTGTCGTTCGCGACGATGATCGTGCGGATATCGCGCACGAGTTCGACCATCGCATCGGTGCGCGCTACATGCGGCCGTCCAGGTTGGAAATACGAACGGACGCGCGAGCGCAGGTCTATGGCTTTGCCGACGTAGAGAACGTCACCGCGCTCGTCGAGCATCTGATAGACGCCCGGCTCGGCTGGCAGCCGTTCCAGCGCGTTGCGGACGTTTTCGTTGAGATCGGTCGCGGTCATGGGTGTTTTATGTTTAGTGGGCAAGCGTTGCTTGCCCTACTACGGGTTCGGGATTGCGAATTACGGGTTGGTGGGATCGGCCTGTTTGGCGGCGGCGCGCTGCGCGCCCGATCGCAAATGCGACCAGATCCAGATGCCGATGGCCACGACGATGAGCACGATCAAGAGCAGCGCGAACCGATGGAACACGCCGGTGAGCGCATACCAATGACGGCCGAGCGCAAGGCCAATATAGGCGAATCCCGTGCACCAGATCGTGGAACCGATGAGCGTGAATCCGATGAACCGCCAAAACGGCATGCGCACGACGCCGGCCGGCAACGACGCGACAGCGCGAATGGCCGGTAGGAGCTTACACAGCAGAACCGCGCGCGCGCCGAACCGGATGATCCAATCGTGTGCGTGTTCGAGCTCGCGTTCTCGGACGAAGATCAGCCGCCCGAACCGCATGACGAGCGGCCGCCCGCCGAAGTATCCGATCGCATAGGCGATGGCGGCGCCGATCGTATCGCCGGCCGTACCCGCTATGATGACTCCCGGCAGCACGAGCTCGCGCGTGTACGCGAGATAACCGCCGAACGACATCATGACTTCGCTCGGAAGCGGCACGCCGATCGCCTGCAGCATCATGCCGATCGCGATGCCGCCGTAGCCGAGATGCCGGATGAGATCGAGCACCCAGGCCGTGACGACCTGAAAGAGATGCATGGTCAGCGCGCGGGCAAGCTTGCGCGAAGCCCGGCAAGGACGCGTGCTGCCACGCCGCCGCCGTCTTCTACGATCGCATCAACGATGTCGCGCGGTTGCACGGCCTGCGGACCGCCGCTGCGCTCGCATGCGGCGGCGAGAACTTTTTGTACGCGCGGCGTGATGAGGACGCCATCCCACGGATGGTCGGCCGCTTCGCCCATCGCGGCGAACAGGGCGCGCTTCACATCGTAGCGGTCGAGATGGGCGTCCTTGAAGAACGCCGCGATATCCGGCGTCGGATCGATCGTCATCGCGAGCAGTATGTGTTCGGTTCCAAGAAAATAGTGGTTCGCGTTGCGGCATTCTTGTTCGGCAAGCTTGATGACGGCGCGCGCCGCAGAACCATAATGCGAGAACATCGACGACCCTATTACGACGATCGGCATCGGGGCGACAGGATTTGAACCTGCGGACCTCTCGGTCCCGAACCGAGCGCTCTACCAAGCTGAGCTACGCCCCGACCGGTGCCGACCGGCAATCGTTCGTTCGTGCGTTCATCGCCTCCTTGCCGAACAGCGCACGGTGCGGGGAAACACATGCGTTACCAAGAACATTCCGGCCCGCAGCAAGGTTAGATCAGTTGCATCTCGGAGTCGATCATTTCATGCGTTATCTCATCGTCGGTTGCGGTCGCGTCGGATCCACTCTTGCGAAACGTCTCGCACGAGCTGGCCACTCCGTCTCGGTCGTAGACGAAAGTTCCGCCGCGTTCCGGCGGCTCGGCCGCGATTTTCCCGGCAATCTCGTGCTTGGAACAGGCATCGACGTTGATGTCCTCAAGCGCGCCGGCGCGGATCGGGCCGACGGCTTTGCCGCGGTGACGCAAGGCGACAACCGCAATATCATGGCGGCGTTGATCGCGCAGCAGCATTTCAAGATCAAGCATGTCGTGGCGCGCATCTATGACCCCGAACGGTCTTCCATGTATCGCGATTTCGGGATCTCCACGATCTGCCCCACCACGGTCGGCGCGCGCCTCATGGCCGACGCGCTCGAAGAACATAATTTCCGGGTGCTGCCGTACGAACGGCCCGACGTCGAGATCATCGAGTTCGTCGTCGGCGAGAGCGCGCGCACGAAGCTCGTGTCGGAACTCACGATCGAAGGCAAGACACAGGTCTGCGTCGTGGTGCGTCGCGACGGCGCGTCGCGCATACCCACGCCCGAGATGCGGCTCGAAGCCGGCGACCGCATCGTCGCGTCTGTCCAGCCGGATTTCTTGGACGAATATCGCAAGACCATCGAGGCCACATTGGCCAAGGCAGGTTAAGTGTTCATCATCGTCGTCGGCGGCGGCAAGCTCGGCACGTATCTCGCAAAGGCGCTGCTCGAGCAACAGCATGAAGTCATCGTCATCGAAAAGGATGAGCGCAAAGCCCAGCGCCTGTCGCAGTTCTTGGAGCGCGAGATCGCGCACGTCGGCGACGGCTGCGATCCGCTCGTCCTCGAGGAAGCCGGCGTTATGCGCGCCGACGTCGTCATCGCAGACACGGGCGACGACGAGGACAATCTCGTCATCTGTCTCGTCACCAAGCGCAAGTTCCACAAGCCGCGCACGATCGCGCGCATCAACAATCCAAAGAACAAGCAGATCTTCGAGGAACTCGGCATAGACTCGGTCATAAGCGGCACCGAAGTCGTCATGAAGATCGTGCAGCAAGAAGTGAACGTCAGGGATATCTCGCCGCTCATGACGTTCAAAGGCGGCAACCTCGAGCTCGTGCAGCTCTCGATCCCGGCCACGTCGCCCGCGAGCCATCGCCGCCTGGCGCAGCTACAGCTGCCGAAGCATGCGGTGATCGTAGCGCTCGAGCGAGCGGGCGATCTTCTCGTGCCGGACGGAGACACAGAAGTCAATGCCGGGGACACGATGTTGATCGTGACGCAGCCCGGCGCAGCGCCGGAACTCAAAGCGCAGTTGGTGGGCTGAAACGAATCGCCTGACAAGGCCGCCTGAAGGGGCCGACTTTATGTCGGCCCTCGCAATTAAAAAAGGGGCTGACTAGCGTCGGCCCCTTCAGTTTTCTTGTCTACGTTATGACAGCCAGGGCCGATATAAAATCGGCCCCTTCAGACATGTCGGCCCCTTCAGACATGTCGGCCCCTTCAGACATGTCGGCCCCTTCAGACATGTCGGCCCCTTCAGTCATGTCGAGCGTTCGACTACCGCGCGGGCATCACTACCTGCGCGTTGAGGGCCTGCGAGACACGCGTTTGCAGGAACTGCAGATGCGCAAGCGTCTCTTCATCGATCGACTTCGACGTCTGCACCTGCCGAAGTGTAGACTGGAGTTGCACGAGCTTGGCGCGCGCGAGTGCCTGCGCGCCCGATGGCGTTCCCGGCTGCGGCGCGATCGCCATCCGAATTAGCATCCCAGCATACGTCTCTTGCAGATTGCGGCGAATCGCCGACATCCCCGAGATGTTGCCGTTCGACAGGTCGCCGAACACACTGCGCTGCGCCCAATCGAACAGATCGCTCGTGCTCATCGTCTGCCCGCGTTGCCCCGTGAGGGAGAGCGCGTCGAGCCGCTGCAGCACGGCCGGTTGGAACGCCTGGTCGAGCACATTGCGCTGCCACGCACCGACGACGTCGATCACCGGCACGTCATGGCGCGGCGGAGGGTTGTACGCCCACGCTGCGCCGTTCCACGGCGACCACTCGGCGTAGGTCATGCTGTTCAACAACCTGGGAGAGAACTGCCACGCGTTGTCGGAGAACAGGTACTTGTCCAGCACGCCCCATGCGCGGAGTTCTTCCGACCGCGGAACAGCGGTCAGCGGAACCGTGCTGCCGGGATCGCCGGAATGCGCGCGTGACAGGTATTGCCCCGCGACGAAGTGGTCCGCCATCCGCACGTCAAACCCGTAGAACCCGAAGACATCGGTGAACGAGTCGAGCGAGCGCTGGTATGACTGACCGTTGCCAGGCATGCGCCGATCCAGCGTGTGCAGTAACGATTGCGACAAGTCCATCTGCGACGAGAGCCATCCGAGCGTGTCGTTGGACAGATCGAATTGGTTGACGCGCGGATCGACCGCGTGACCGCTCGGCCAAAAGACATCCTCATCCGATGCAAATCGATACATCGGATCCGACCACTTCGTCCCCCACGACTGCAGCGTCGACAGTTCGGCTTGCGGAGTTGTCGCGTTGGGTATCGCGGCGTAGCCGTAGTGGATCGCGTAGTAGTCGTATGGACCGAGGACGATCTGCCAGTACTGGCCTTGCGGCGTGCCGTTCGGCCAGATGTTCATCGGCGCATACTCCATCACCGACGTGGCGATGCCGTAGCGCGAGGTGAACGCCTTGCTCTGCAGCTGCTTTGCGGTGTAGGCTTCCGAGCCGATGAAGTTGTGCTGCAGGCCCATATCGTGACCGGACTCGTGCAGCGCGATGTTCTTCAAGAAGTCGTAGTCGAACTGGTTCTGCGAGTACGATGCGTTGCGCCCCAACAAGTTAAGCGCGACGCTGCCGAACGCGGCGTGGTCACGCATTTCCTCGCCGTACGCCGCTTCGGTCGATCCGAAACCTCGCAGACCGGTCGCTGCCGCAGGCGCCACGAGATCGCGCCACTGGATGTGGTTGAAGTACATCAGATCGGCGTCGAAGAGCACACCCGTGTGGAACTCTTCGCCGGTTCGCGGATCGATCATCAGCTGCGCTTCGGCAAATCCGCCGCCGTTGGATTCCGTCAACCAGCGCAGCATGTTGTTGCGCACGTCGTCGGGATCAAAGGTCGGATCGTTCGGCTGATCTTTGACTTGCACGGCGTTAAGGATGCCGACCTTCGCAAACGCCTTGTTCCATTCCATGATGCCGTCACGCAGAGCCGGCCGGTACATCTCGGGTACCGCATTGCTCAAGTAGAACACCATCGGATTGGTCGCCACGGACGGCCGCGTGGGATCTTGCGGCTTGAAGTTCCAGCGGATGATGTAGTGGAGTTGCCGGCTGTCGACTCGGTCGGAACTGAAATCGAGCACGACGTTCGAGAAGTATCCCACTCGATCGTCGGCGATGCGCGGCATGTAGCCGTCGTTCGGCGGCGCTACGAGGTTGTAGTCGATGCGGAACGAGATGCTCCGCGGATCCGGCACGTTGTCGACCACGTCGGGGACGTCGGTCACCCAGTTCTGGCGGACTTCGATCAGAACGTTCTGCGGAAAGGCTTTGGTCGGGCCAAAGCTCGCCGTATCCGGATCGAGTCGGTATGAATTCTCCGGCGTCGTTCCCAGCGAGTTTTTCAGCGAATCGCTTAGGTCGATCACGTCGCCGAGAAACGCATCGGCGGGAATGATGATGTCGCCGGTTGCGCTGTCTTCTGACGCGATCTTTGCGACGCCGACGTTAGAGTCTGCGGTGGTCAGGTCGATCGCGCGAGCATTTGGACTTCCCGCCGGCGCCATGAAATTCGTGTTCGGCCACGTGATGAAGACCTTGTCATCCGTTCGCGAGAAGCGGATCAGCCGCGCGGGGGCGTAGTCAAAAGCGCCCGGATAGATGCCGAAACCGCCGAGACCATTGACCGGCACGGCGCTCTGGATGAAGTCCGTGTCCAGTTGATCTTTGCGAAGCTCGAGAAAGACCTTGCCGTCCTTGCGCCAGACCGTGAACAGGCCAGGCTGGGATTGCGCTCCGTCGATGAATTTCGCGTACGGCGTCGGGCCGCTGTCCGATCCGTCGGGGGCGGCGTCGGCCCGCGCAGCTGCGATATTGCCGGCGACAAATAACATCGCCAGCGCCGACATCAAAATCCGCTTGATCATCTCGTGTTCAGTCCTCATAAGTGCGAACCGGCCGTCCTAGCACGACGCCGGCAACTAAAATATTAGGGGACGGTTATCGCCGAGGTCCCGATTTCCCTATCCTACCCGAAGCCCCGAGTAAAGTTTCCAATTCGAACGCCCGGAAATTCAGCGGCAAGCCAGTCGAACCACGCCCGCATGCCGACGGTGGCGCGCTGCGGACGGCCGACTGCCGCGAAATACGTTTCAGGATCGACGTTCAGTGTTCTAGTCTGCACCATCTCAATCGGGAACTTATGCAGCATTTCTCCAAACGCGCTCATCTCAGGCTCGGCGTCGGTGATGCCCGGATGCGTGAGCAGATTCAGCGAGATGGCCACGCCGGCGTCGCTCGCTGTCTGCAGGCTTGCGAGCACGTCACCGAAGTCGTAGCCGCGAGGCCGGTAGTATGCCGAGTAGACGTCGGGCCGCGCGGAGTTCAGACTGACGCGGATCGAGCGGACACCGGCGTCGATGATGCGCGCGAGCGCGCGAGGCGAGCTCGCATTCGTATTGCAGTGGATGATGCCGGCGGTGGTTCTTTTCCTTATTGCCTCGACGGCGGCGGCGATGCGCGGTGCTGCGAGCAGCGGTTCGCCTTCACAGCCCTGGCCGAACGAGATCATGGATCCGCCGCCGTCCAAGTGCGCGACCGCGAGATCCTCCATCTCACGCACAATCGGCAGCGCGTGGACGCGTTCTTGCGCGCTCGCGATTCCGGCATCCGGCTCTTGTTCGGAAATGCACCCAATACAGCGCGCGTTGCACGCGGGCGACACGGGAATAGCTGCTTCGCCGATTCTGAGGAACATGCTCTGCGCGGTATAGCAGCCGTACTCGGTCGCGCAGCGGATCAGTTGGCGCAAGAGCGCGCCTGCGCCGAACTCAGACGTGCGTGCCGCGATGCCGGCGCGAACGGCGGCGGCGTCGTGAGAACGGGCCGACCACGACTCGAGAGCATCTGTGTGCTTCGCGGCGACGACGATCTGAGCGCCGTCCCAAGCCGCGGCAGCGTAGCCATATAATGGAAGAGACGGAGCGTCGGGGCGGCGTTCGAACGCCGGCAAGAGCGTTCGCGTATAACCGAGCGGCAGCGCGACGGCCACCGCATCCACGAATTCTCGCGCTACCTCAGGCAGGACGGTACGTGTGCCACCTTCGTAGGCGATCACATCGCGTCCGGGGAGCGTGAGTAAGAGCGTACCCGGGGGCATCGGGATGTAGTCTTCTTCAGTGCCTGTTCGTTCGCGTCCATCGTCGACGGCGGCCGTGAGCTGCGGAAAATCCAACACCGCTCCGTCTTGCCGCGCGAAGAGGGGAGCCGGCGTGGTCACATCCCGTCCGCGGCGAGCATCGCCATGAATTCGTCGTCGCCGAGCGCGACTTCGCCACGGAACACGATCTCCGCCGATCCAGTCATGATGACCTTGGCGGTCGGAGACGGCCATTCTATTGTAAGGTCGCCGCCGCGCATGCGGACCTCGACTGGCGATTCCGCTCGACCGGTCGCAATCGCCGCGACGGCGGCCGCGCAAGCACCTGAACCGCAGGCATTCGTCTCACCGACACCGCGTTCGAAGACGCGCAGCGAAAGAGCACCGTTTTCAACGCGAGCCAGCTCGTAGTTCGAACCTTGCGGAAAGAGATCGAGTCGCTCCAACGCCGCCGCGTGCGCGGCCAGATCGATCTTCTCGGGGGGCTCGTCGACAAACGTCACGCAGTGCGGGTTGCCCATCGAGAGCGCGCTCAGACGCTTCGAACCACTCGCGGTTTCTACGGCGGCGTCGAGCGCGCGGTCGTCCGGATCGCCGCGCATCGGGATCTCGCGGCGGAGCAGACGCGGTACGCCCATGTCGACTGCCACGGCCGTTGCGCCGTCACCGGCCATCGCAGCTTTGCCATCGCCAACCACGATTCGCATCGTGACGAGTCCAGCTTTGGTCTGGGCCGTCAGCGCGGTGGGGAGACTTGCGCGGTTGAGCGCCAGGTAAAGTGCGATGCAGCGAAGTCCGTTGCCGCACATCTCGGCTTCGCTGCCGTCGGCATTGAAGATGCGCATCGCAAAATCCGCGCGGGGCGCTGTGGGCGTCTCAAGGATGAGAAGTCCGTCCGCTCCGATATCATGCCCGCGCCTGCACCATTTGCGCGCGAGCGCCGCATACGGCACGCGATCACCGGACGGATTCTCGAGCACGATGAAGTCGTTGCCCGTCCCTTGCGCTTTGGTGACGGCAAACGTGCGCATTTCGGTCTTGCTGATGGTTAGTGCGGGGCCGCGTTCGTAGCTGGTTCGGCCGACGCTACGGACTCGGCCGCGCGCGCGGGCGCGCCGCCGACGTCTGCGCCGCTGAACGTGACGGCTCCCTGCGGCGAGACGGTGGACACAGCGTGTTTATAGACGAGGTGCGGTTTGTTATCGTACTCGAGGATGATCGTGAAATTGTCAAACCCACGCACGTGACCGCGCAACTGGAATCCGTTGCGCAAGTAGATCGTGACGAGCGCGTTTTCTCTCTTTATCGCGAGCAAGTACGCGTCTTGCAGGGGGAGATTCGATTTCAAAGCCATCTCCAGGAACGAGAATCCCGCCTGCGCCAAGGGCTGCAGGGGTACCAACTGTTCACGCCGTTCGCCGCGTTTCCCTTGCCGCCGCGGCCGCAGCAAGCGCCGCGTGCGAGACGTCATCCGCTTCGATCACGCGCGCGTCGCGCATGCGTCGAAACCATGTCGCCTGGCGCGATGCGTATTGCGTCGTGCGTTGGACGACGCGCGCGAAAAGTTCCCGCGATGTCGTTTCGCCGTCGGCAAACGCGAGCGCTTCGGCGAAGCCGATGCCGGTGAGCGCGGGCGAATCCGGCCAACGCGCGCGAACAGCCAGCGCTTCGGCGACTAGGCCCGCGGCGATCATCGTTTCGACGCGTTCGCGGATCCGGCGGCGAAGCTCGTCGCGCGAGACGGAAAGCACGATGATGTCAAGACGAATGTCGTCGGCGTTCTGTCGATTCGGATCGTCCGAGCTTTGTCGTTTCGCGAGCGCAGCTTCGAGCGCACGCAACGTTCGGTAGCGATCGTTGCGCCCGACGCGCGCCGCGGCGCTCGAATCGATCGCGGTCAGCCAATCGCAAAGAACGTCGTGCGGATGGATCCGTGATTCCGCCCGCACTCGCAGCCGCACGTTCTCGTCGCCGGTCGGGCGGTCCATCGGCATCGATCCGTTGAGCGCTTCGATGTACAATCCGGTGCCGCCCACAAGGATAGGCAATTTGCCGCGACGCGCGATAGAACGAATGGCCGATCCCGCGTCGTCAACGAATCGGCCGGCGCTGTAACGCTCGGCGGGCGTCACGATTCCGTACAAATGGTGCGGTACTCTCCGCATCGCGTCGTCGGACGGCCATCCAGTGCCGATGCGCATGCCCTGGTATATCTGACGAGAATCGGCGTTCACGATCTCGCCGTCCACAGCAATGGCGGCGGCAAGCGCGCAATCGGACTTACCGGCCGACGTCGGACCGCAGATGCAAAGCGCTGCGATCCGCTCGACGCCGGTCACGATCGTTTGAAGGCCTTTGCAAGCGTTGCGACGTCGAGTCGTATCGTCGTCGGTCTCCCATGTGGGCACGTGTGCGGTTCGCGGCATGCGCGCAGCCGTTCCCAAAGCACGGCTTGTTCCTGAAGCGCAAGCGGTTCGTGGGCGCGCACGACAGAATGACAGGCGATCGATGCGAAGAGCTTCAGGCGCCGATCGCCTTCTCGCCCGCTCACGTCGTCGGTTAAGTCGTCGAGGACACCGGCTAGGTCGAAGCGGCGATGCGTGAACCCGGCGGGCAATGCAAAAATGCGGTAAGCATCGTCGCCGAACGATTCAACGATGACACCGGCGGCGGCCAAGTCGTCCTGGTGCTCGTGCAGTACAGCGATTCGATCTGGTGTCAGTTCGACTACAGCGGGGAAAAGCATCGGCGCGGTTGGGTCGGGCGCGGCGCCGCCGGCGACGAGCGCTTCATATGCGATCCGTTCGTGCGCCGCGTGCTGATCGATGAGGATGAGGCTCGCGCCGTCGCTGGCAGCGATATACGTGTTGTCGATCTGACCGAACACGCGCAGAGGACCGGGTCCGTTGAACAACAGCGCAGCGTCCGGCGTCGCGCTTTCAGCGTGCGCGCCGATGCCACCGTCGGTCGTCTCGACGAAATCGCTTGATGCCGCTTCGTCGTCGATGCCGAGCGCCGAAAGAACGGGAGCCGGCGCGGCGCGCTCGGGAGCGCTGCGCCGCATCGTTCGCGCAACCGCGCGGCGCACCGCGTCGAATACCGCTTTTCCGAAACGGAACCGCACATCGATTTTCGTCGGATGCACGTTGACGTCCACGTCTTCGGGCGGCACATCGATGCGGATGACACCATACGGGTACCGACCGCCCATTCCGAATGTGCCGGCTCCGGCGAGCCACGCCGCCCCGAGCGTGCTCGATCGGATCAGGCGCCCGTTCACGAAGAAGACTTGCTGATTTCTCGTCGGCCGATCGTGCCCGGGCGTGCTGATAAAGCCGCTGACCTTTTCTCGGGCAACGCCTTCGTCTTCGTCGAGAGCGGCGAGCGCGCCGCGCGACTCGCGGCCGAAGACATTCTCCAATCGATCGACCGCGTGCGCGGTTGCGGGCAGCACCCAAGTCTCGCGACCTTCGTTGCGCAGCACGAAGGTGGCGTCGGGCCAACCTAAACTCAACTGCGAAAGAAACGCGCTGATGCGGGCGAATTCGGCGCGCGCGCTTTTGAGGAATTCGCGTCGCGCCGGCACGAGAGCGAAAAGATCCCTCACCACGACTTTTGTGCCCGGTGATGCCGATGCCGGACTTGGATCGGAGATCATCGTCGCTTCGGCGATGACGCGCGCGCCGACATCGGCGTTTGCGCGCCGCGATGTGATCTCGAGCCGGCCTGCTGCCGCGATGCTCGCGAGACCCTCGCCGCGGAAACCGAGCGTGTGGATCGCGAAGAGATCGTCGCGCCGCTGCAACTTGCTCGTCGCGTGGCGCGTCACGGCGAGGACGAGCTCGTCGGCGCCGATCCCAATGCCGTCGTCCGAGACGGCGATGCTGTCGCAGCCGCCGCCGCTCACGTCGACGATGACGGTCTTTGCGCCGGCATCCAGGCTGTTTTCGACGAGTTCTTTTACGACCGAGACAGGCCGCTCGATGACCTCGCCGGCTGCGATCTGCCCGATCGTGGCTTCATCCAAGACTTTGATAGAGCGCGTGACTTGCATCGAGCGTAGGGTTGCCGAAACAGCCGTGATAATTCCTTTATACGGGACAAACTGGGCTTGTAAAGCGAAACACTTATGGTATTATACTAGTAATTTAGTACGACAGCACATTAGTGCGTCGACCAAAGGGGAGGGCCACCATGATCCGCATTTACACAAACGAACGCCGCGACGCCGAGACACCTGTGAACACGATTTTCGGTCAGCCGATCAGCGGCGGATTCTTCGCCGGATGGGGCCCGAAGCTGTAACCATCATGACCGCGATTTTCACGATCGACCATCACAGTGGTGTGCCGATCTACCTGCAGATCATGGACCAGATCAAGCGCTCGATCGCACTGCGCATGCTGGTCCCGGGCGAGCAGTTGCCGACCGTCAAACAGCTGGCGACGACGCTCATCGTGAATCCGAACACCGTCGCTCGCTCCTACAGAGAGCTCGAGCGTGACGGCGTGATCGAGACGAGCCCCGGCAGAGGGTCGTTCGTGCGCGGCGACGGCACGCAAGTGCTTGCGAACCGCGCGGTGCACGACGTCGCATCGTCTGCGTTGGACGGCGCGTTGCGCGAAGTCAGATCGGTCGGTCTCTCACGCGACGACGCATCCGAACTCATCTCAAGGGCACTCGATCGATGGTACCCGCCCAACGGCGAACTGGAGGCATCGTAGTCACATGACGACGCAACTCGCGATTTCCGTCCGCGGCATGACCAAGCGCTTCGGCGACACGCTCGCACTCGACAATTTTTCCATAGAGGTACCGATCGGCTCGATATTCGGACTGCTCGGAACCAACGGCGCGGGCAAGACGACAGCCTTCAAGTGTATGCTCGGACTGGCACGCGCGGATTCGGGAACGACCGAGTTCGAAGGCGCACCGCTCACGCCGGCGCTGTTCGAACGGTTGACCTACGTTCCGGAACGCCCGGAGCTGTACGGCGATCTCCGCCTTTCGGATCACCTTGAATTGACGCGCAGATCGTACAAACGATACGATGCGTCGCGCGCTGCTCACCTCATCTCGTTGTTCAGCCTCGATCCGAAAAAGCGCGTCGGCAAACTTTCGAAGGGCCAGCAGTCGGCGGTCGCGCTGACGCTGGCGCTCGCGACGCGCCCGGAGTTTCTCGTGCTCGACGAACCGGCGAGCGGACTCGACCCCGTCAATCAACGCAATGTGCTCGATCTGCTCATCGGCGAAGCCGCCGGCGGTGCGACGATCGTCTTCTCCTCGCATCAGATCGGACAAGTCGAGCGCGCGGCAGATCGAGTCGCTATCATCCATCGCGGCATCAAAGTACTAGACGGCGAAGTCGACCGGTTAAAAGCCGACGAGAAAGTTGTCGAAGCCACCTTCGACGATGACGCGCCGAGCGTCAACGGCCTAGCCTCGGACGCCTCCGTGCGACGCATCGTGCGCGCCGGCCGTCTGCTGCGAGCGTTTGTGCGCGGCGACAGCACGTCCGTCGCAAACCGGATCTCCGCGCTGCGACCGAAGAGCCTGCGCGTGCTCGATCAAAACCTCGAAGATATCTTTTTGAACGCCGTCGCGGCCGGCGACGGTGAGTCGGTCGCTCGCGCGACCGCGTTGGAGGGCTGATATGTACTACGTTGAGTTTCTGCGCGCGCGAAAGATCATCTACTGGACCGCTGCTTGGCTAGCCCTTGGGCTCGCTATCGTACTATGGGCGCGCCTTGAGAGCGGCCCGTCGCATCACCCACACACGTTCATCCCGATCGAGGTAATTTCGGCAGTCGGCGCGCTCGTCGCCAGCATCGTCGCGACGATTCTTGCCTGCGGACTTGCCCACGAGAACAGCGGACATCTCGCTCTTGCGTGGACGAAACCCGCGTCAAGGGCCCAGCTTGCGGGGTTGATGTCGCTCGTTGATCTGGGTGCCATCTACGTGGCCTTCGCGTTGGGCCTGGCATTTGGGTTCAGCCTGCTTACGATCATCGGGATCATCGGTTACGTCCAGGCCGACTCGTCGACGATAGATTTCGTATTGCGCGCGCTCCTCGTACCCCTGGCTTGGTACGGCTTGACGCGTGCCGCGACCGCAAGCATGCGCGGACGCGCCGGCGCGGTGGCCGCATCATTGTGGATCGCCGGGGGTCTCGTCGTCGGTCTGGATCAGAATCATGTCCTTGGCGGCGTTTTCGGATTCATCATCGCGGCCTTGGATAAGATCAACCCGATGTATTACTTCCAACTGAGCTTCGACGATCAGGGTCATAACACGACAATGGTCCGGAGCATGGTCGCAGGTCTTGCCGGGCTCGGCGCACTCGCTGTTGTCGGCTATGCCGCGGCGCTGGCCCAGTGGCGCCGTCTGGAGGCATGATCGTGGAGCATCTTGGATTTCATTTCGTCGTCACGATCGGATCCTATCGTCTGCGCTGGGGTATCAGTCTGGACGAGCCCGAGTCCTAACGCCTTCAGACAAGAACGGAACGAAATCTAAAACGGTTTGCGGAGTTCCGGTTCGCGTGCCATGACTTGCGAAGGGCTCGCCATCTGGATGTTGTTTCGCCCAGCGTGCTTTGCGGCGTACAGCGCTTTGTCGGCCGCGGCGACGAGCGCGACTTTCTGGCTCACATCTTGCGGATAGCCGGCTACACCGATCGAGATCGTCACGTTAGCTGCGTTGCCATCTAATGTGAAGGTCGCCGACTCGATCGCTTGGCGAATGCGCCCGGCTACCATCGCAGCCTCTGCCTTGATGGTTTCAGGCATCACGATCGTGAACTCGTCGCCGCCGTAGCGGCAGCAGATGTCGGCCTTGCGCGCGTGTTGGCGCAACACGTCGCCCAGCTGCCGAAGCAGTTCGTCGCCCTGCGGGTGGCCATACGTGTCGTTGATGCGCTTGAAATAGTCCACGTCGAGGATCAAAAGCGAAAGCGATTGTCTACCCGCCTGTGCCTTGCGGAACTCCGCCTCGAGCCGCTCCTGATATGCACGATTGGTCAGGAGTCCCGTCATCGAATCGGTCTCAGCCAGTTCGACCGTCTTCTCATGCAATCGCGCGTTTTGGATGCCGACCGACGCGAGCCTGATAAGCCGATCGACCAATTTCTGCTGTTCGAACGTGTACGCGCTGGTGCGAAGCGCGATGAACGAAACGCATCCGATCGTCTGTCCTTCGCTCACGATCGGCACAGCCATGAAACCGTGCGCCGCTTTCGGTTTGGGGACCAGCACTTCGCGCGGCTCCTTCTGCAGATCCGCCACGATGATCGGCCGCTGCTCCATCGCCGCGTGACCGACCACGCCCTCGCCGAAGTGGAGCATCGCTCCGCGGTAAAAATCGCCGTTCGCGCCCGCGAGCGCCTCGGCGCGCAACAGATCTTCTTTCGCGACCGGATCGTACGATGCGATGTAGACGACGACAGTCTGCCATGGGACCGATTCCTGGAATTGCTTGAGCATGTTGACGAGCTGTGCGAGCACTTCCGGCAGCGCCAGCTTCATGCCCATATCCGACCCGGCTTCAAGCACGCGGTTGATCGCGCGCATCTGGCGCTCCGCTTTTCGCACGGCGTGAAGCCCGAAGCCGGCGCCGGCGTACGCGGTGCTCGCGAACAGCAGATTCATACCTGCGATCTGCACGAGATCGGAATCCACGTGGGCAAGTCCGTCGGCCAAGCCGTATGCGATCGCTGCGACGAGCAGGACGATGACGGCGCCGACAAGCGGCAACGCCGCAGCATCCAAAGCCGCGACCACGATCAACAGACTGAAACCGGAGTACCAGCCGACGGCGGCTGCCGCGGCGACGTCGAGCACCGTGACGATCCAGAAACGCGGCGACGAGAAGACGGCAGACGAATCGGCGGGTGTTTCGCTAAACGGCACCGCGATAAATGCGGCCACGACGCAATACGCGACAAGACCCGCGGCGACGCGCAGATCCAACGGCGAGATGAACGGCAAGATGACAGCCTGGACGACCGCAAGAACGCGGACGCCCGCTACCACCATCGAATATGTCAAAGCCCGCGGGCTCGTCTGCGCGCGCAACGCCAATGCCGGTCGATCCGCCTTTAGTCGATCTTCAGACGCAGCTGATCCTCGCCTAAAATGCGGTCGCGGAGGTTGATTCCGCGCGCGGTCGAGTGGGCTGGCCTGCTCTCTATTTCATCGGCCAATTCGCGAGCCCGTTCCACGACTTCTTGCGGTAAGCCGGCCATGTGAGCCACGGCAATACCGTACGAGCGACTGCTCGCTCCGTGACGCACGCGATGCGAGAACACGGGGCCATCTGCTCCCTCGGCGACCACAACGTGCAAATTTTCCACCGAAGGCCATTGCGCCGCCAGACCGACCAGTTCGTGAAAGTGTGTCGCGAATAACACCATGGGAAGCGCTGTACCGAGTGCCAAGAGGTACTCACCGATCGCTTGCGCGATGGCAAGGCCGTCGGTAGTGCCGGTGCCGCGGCCCACCTCGTCGATCAACAGCAGACTTCGGGGGGTGCAGCGCCGCAAGATGACCGCCATCTCCGACATCTCGACGTAGAAAGTCGAGCGCCCCGCGGCGATGTCGTCGCCCGCGCCGATCCGTGTGAACAATCGATCGACGATACCGAGACGCGCGCTTGTCGCGGGCACGAACGAGCCGGCTTGCGCCAGGATCGCGATCAGCGCGTTCTGCCTGAGGTATGTGGATTTGCCTCCCATATTCGGACCTGTGATGAACAGAAAGCGCTTCTCGCCGTCCATCTTGCAATCGTTCGGCACGAAATCCACGCCTCCGATCGCGTCCACGATCGGATGGCGGCCGCCTTCGACCTGGAAGACGCTCTCGTCGACGATGTCGGGCCTCACGTAGCGGCGTTCGCCCGCGACCTGCGCAAGCGAACAGAAGAAATCCAACTCGGCTACGGCGCGTGCGCAATCCAACAGTGAGTCGGCGCGCCGTTCGATCTCGGCGAGCAGCTCTTCGAATATCTCACGCTCGAGTGCGACCTGCCTTGACTTAGCGCCCAAGATATCGGCTTCGAGGACTTTGAGTTCTGGGTCCGTGAATCGCTCCGCGTTCACGAGGCTCTGCCGGCGGATGAAGTGGTTCGGCGCCTTCTCGGCGTTCGCGCGCGAGATCTCGTAGTAGTAGCCAAATGCCTGCGTATGTTTGATCTTCAGCGACTTGATGCCGGTCGAAGCCCTGACGCGCTCTTCTAGGGCAAGGATGAGTTCGCGACTGCGCGTGCGCAACGCGACTGTCTCGGAAAGGGCCGGCGAGTGCGACGGTCTGATCACACCGCCATCAGCCAGCGTCGGCGCGACGTCTTCGAGGAGGGCAGCGTCGAGCAGCTCCGCAGTAGCGGCGGGAGCCCCACCGGCTGCGATGGCGTCGGCGAACGAGCGCACGCCTGGATCCGCCGCTTCGCGTAGAGTGGTCGCCAAGTCGCCGATCGCGCGCAATCCGGCGCGTAGGCCGCTCGCATCCCGGGGACCGGCGCGGCGCGCGCGCACTTTCTGGATGAGGCGCTCGATATCTCCGACGCGGTTGAGATCGTTTTGCAGCGCGATCCGAAAGCCGACCGTTGACACGAGCGCGCTAACGCGATCATGACGTCCGCGGATCTCGGCCGGATCGGTCGACGGCGCGCACAACCGGCGCGCCAGTAGCCGCGTTCCCATCGGCGTCTTGGTCCGCGCGAGGACGGTGAGCAGCGATGCGTTCGCGTTCTCTCCCGAAGAAGCGACGAGATCCAAATGGCGGCGCGTCGCGGGATCGAGGACCATCAAGCGCGTCGCGGCGGTCGCGCGCTCGGCAGCGACGGTCGCGATCGCTCGCCCGTCCAGGCGAAGATGGCTCAGGTAACCGCTAAGGAGATCGAGCGCGGCTGCTGCTGCGGGGCGCTCTTCGCGTGCAAGCGCCTCAAGCCGCCACCGGCCTGCGGGGCGAGCACCGGATTCCAGCGCTTCGTCGTCGGCGAAGATCGCGATGCGGCATTCGGCTCCGACCAGCGGGGTGATCTCGTGCGCGTCGATTTCGTCCGGCACGACGACTTCCGACGGGCCGATGCGGCCAAGTTCGGCTGCCACAGCGTCGTCGTCGCTCAACACGGTAAGGCCCGCCGACCATGTCGACACATCGGCCGTCGCGATCGCCGTGACACCGAGCAAGCGCGCGACCGCGCAGAGATTGTTCTCTCGTTCCGGCGTCAAGAACGCGTCTTCGAGCACTGTTCCCGGCGTCAGGACGCGAACGATCTCGCGGCGGACGAGCGTCTTGCCGTCCGGCGCTTCCATCTGATCCGCGATCGCGACCACGCGGCGCATACGGATGAGCCTGCGCAAGTACGAATCAACGCTATGGTGCGGCACGCCGGCCATAGCGACGCGGCCGGCCTTGCCGGCTTCCTTCGACGTGCAGATGATATGCAGGGTTCGCGCGAGATCTTCGGCGTCGTCGCCGTACGCCTCGTAGAAATCACCCACGCGCATGAGGAGCAGCGCTTCCGGATACTGCGCTTTGAGGCTCGCGTATTGCGCGATCAGCGGCGAGCCGAGATGTTCGCCTAACGAATCGATCAAACGGCCGTGCCCGCGAGACCCCACTGAAACGCCTGATCCACAGCGACGTCGACGAAGGCTCGGTGTTCGGTCGCCGGATCGCGCGGCCAGATAACGGTCGCGTTGTGGCCCGACTTGCCCGCCATGCGCGCCGGATCTTTCTTGGACGGGCCTTGCGTCAGCACGCGAACCGTCTCGCCGATGAACGATTCGTTGAAGCGCCGCATGACCTCGTTCTGCGCCGTGTTGAGCACTTGGAGGCGGCGTATCTTCTCTGCAGGATCGACTTGCGGTGACATCGTCGCTGCGGGCGTTCCGGCGCGCGGCGAATATGCGAAGATAAATGCGTACTCAAACGTGCCTCGCTCGACCAATGCGAGCGTCGCGAGGAAGTCCTCTTCGGTCTCGGTCGGATAGCCGACGATCAGATCGGTGGTCAACGCCCAGCGTGGGAGCCGCTCGCGGAAGTAGGCGACTTTTTCCAAGTATTCGTCGATGGTGTAGAGGCGCGCCATCGCCTTTAGGACGCTGTCGCTTGCGCTCTGCAAGGGCAGATGGAGACGCGGCGAGATGTTCGGCAATTCCGCGAGCGCGTCGACGACGTCGGGACCGAAGTCCTTTGGATGCGACGTTAAGAACGTCAGTCGCTCTAGACCCTCGATGCGGCCGATGCGCCGCAACAACTGTGCGAACGTCAAGCCGGTCGGCGCGTGATAGTACGAATTGACGTTTTGACCGAGCAACGTGATCTCTTTGGCTCCGCACCGGATCTCGCGGTGGATTTGCGACTCGATGTCGTCTGGATCCAGGCTTTCGAGCGGACCGCGCGTGTACGGCACGATGCAATAGGTGCAGAACTTCTCGCAGCCGCGCGTGATGTTCACGAGCGCGCGCAGGTGCGAGAACTGCGCGGGGCCGTCGTGCCCCGGGTCGTCTTCGGGCGACGGCATCGTGAACTCGGTTTCGGGCGGTGCCAGGTCGGTGGGCACGCCCCAATCGGCGAGAAGCTGCTTGAAGCGGTTGTACTCGCGCGGGCCGAGCAGCGCGTCGATGAACGGCGCCTTCTGACGCATCACGTTGCGATCTTTTTCCGCCAAGCAGCCGGCCACGAGCACCTTCGTCTCCGGCTTGCTGTCCTTGAATGGCTTGAGTTGGCCAAGCCGGCCGTACACGCGCGTCTCCGCTTTTTCGCGGATCGCGCACGTGTTCACGATGATGATGTCCGCCTGCGCAGGGTCATCGGTGAACGTGCAGCCCATCGACCACGCTTGATGCGCGAGCCCGTTTGAATCGGCGGTGTTCATCTGACAGCCGAACGTCTGAAGATAGATCGAAGCCATTGCGCGGTCCGCTCTACGGCTTTGCGGCGCTGATTCGCTGCAAAAGGGATAACGGGAGGTAGATCTTGCCTGCGACCAGCGCCGGCGCGATCGAAAGGCTGCCGGCTTTTCCATTCATCACGAAATCGCGCGAGCCGATCGTACACTGCAATTCGAGGCGGTGCGCGTGGATGTCGACGGCATCGCCCGATACGACGACGCTGGCGTCGGGCACGTACGATGCAAGCGGAGCCAATACGTCGTCGGCTTGCGAAGTTTCGGTGGAGCCGCTTGTGGGCGCGGCCACCGAAATGACGCTTGCGGTATCGGGAAATACTTCAACGACGCGCGTGATGCGGCCGGTCTGCTTTCCCACGACGGTGACGATGTGGAAGCCGCTCTTCAACGCTTTCCGGTCGAGCGGCAACGCGCCCGCGCTCGTGCCGTCTATGTACACCGCGTCTCCGACGGTGCCGCGTACGTCCAACGTTCCCGGCGAGCCGCCGGCGCCATTCGTGTCCGCATTGGCGACCCGAGAAAGCACGAGGCTGACGGTGGCCGCTTGGCCGACGCTGACGTCGAAGCTTGCGGTCGCGACGTTCCAGCCGGATCGCGAAACGGTCAGCGCGTGCCGCCCCGGCAGAAGGTCGTCGATGAATGCGGGCGTCCGGCCGAGATAGGTGCCGTCGAGCCACACCTCCGCGCCGGCGGGCAGCGTCGTGATATACGCTCCACCATGCGGCGGCAGCGTGGCCGAGGGCGCAGGGCTCGTCGAGGGTGCCGTCTGCACGTCTGCGGTGCCGACGACCGGCGACGCGACCAAAGCAAAGCCGATCAAAATCGAACCAAGGCACCGCGAATACGCGACCAAAAACTTTCGCATGTGCGCTTTTTCGCAACTTCAATCGGCGCGCCCTGGGCAAATGCAGTGCGTCAGCCGAGGCCGCCGCGACCTTGTCGTCGAATGAAGCCGAGCCGTGACGTCATCTCCCATCGTCGCCCTCGTCGGGCGTCCCAACGTGGGTAAATCCGCGCTGTTCAATCGTCTGCTCGGTCGCCGCCTCGCAATCGTCGAGGCGACACCCGGCGTGACGCGCGACCGGCTCTATGCTCCTATCGAATGGCTTGGACGACGGTTCACGGTCGTCGACACCGGAGGCATCGAGACCGGCAGCGTGGACGATCTCATGGCGCAGACGCGCGCACAGGCCGAGCTCGCCATCCGCGAGGCGGACGTCGTTCTCTTCGTCGTCGACGCGCAGGCCGGCGTGCAGTCCGGCGATGACGACGTGGCGGGCCTGCTCCGGCCGCAGCGCGAGAAGGTCATCCTCGTCGCGAACAAAGTCGAATCGCCGAATTCCGCCGCCAACGTCTACGAATTCTGCACGCTCGGCTTCGACGTGCCGATGCCGGTTTCGGCGGTCCACGGACTGCAGAGCGGCGACCTGCTCGACGCGATCGTGGCGAAGTTGCCGGCCGAGAAGGTCGCCCCGGACGATAACGATGGAATCGTGCGGCTCGCCATCATCGGCCAACCAAACGTCGGCAAGTCGTCGCTTGTCAACGCGCTGCTCGGGGAGCAACGCGCGATCGTTTCGGAATTTCCGGGAACGACGCGCGACGCGACGGATACCGATGTCGAACATGACGGCCGGCGATTCACGATCATCGACACGGCCGGCATAAGGCGGCACGTGAACCAGGGTCCGGCGCTCGACTACTACAGCAGCCTGCGCGCGGTCGCGGCGATAGGGCGCTGCGATGTGGCGTTGCTGCTCATCGATGCGCAAGTCGGCGTCACGGCGCAAGACCGGCGCATCGCGGGGCTTGCGACCGAAGAAGGCAAGGCGCTTGCGATTTTGGTCAACAAGTGGGATCTCGTGGACGCGGCCGCGTTCGATCGCGCGGAGGTCGAAAAAGCGCTGCACGCGGAGTTTTCGTTCGCGCCGTACGCCGCGGTGCTCTTCGGTTCGGCGCTCACGAAAAAGGGCGTGCACAAAGTCTGGGATGCGATCGCGGCCTGTGCTGACGAGCGGCGAAAACGCGTGGCCACGGCGCGTCTGAATCACGTGGTACGCGATGCGTTTCGCACGCATCCGCCGGCGCCGTTCAAGGGCAACGTGCTGAAGTGCTACTACGTCACGCAGGCGGGCACGTCGCCGCCGAAGTTCGTCTTCTTCGTCAACGATCCGCGCCTGCTGCACTTCTCGTATTCGCGTTATCTGGAGAATTCGATCCGCGAGGCGTTCGGTTTCGCCGGCACGCCCGTTGTCCTCGACTATAGGCCGCGCGTCCAGCAGGACTCGACGACGCATGAAGAGTTGATCTTAGAGAGCGATGCCGGCAAAACGAAGGAATTGCGATGACGATCGAAGCGATAGCGGCGATCGTCTGCGCATACGTCATCGGATCGATTCCGTTCGGCATCCTCGTCGGCCGTGGGCTGTTCGGCGTCGATCCGCGCGGCGTCGGCAGCGGCAATATCGGCACCGTGAATTCGCTGCGCGCGCTCGGCAAGTTCGGCGGCGTGCTGGTGCTCGTCGGCGACGTATTCAAGGGCGTCGTGCCAACATTGCTGGCGCGCAACTATTTGCACTTCGATCCGTGGCTCGTCGCCGCGGTGGGCCTCGCCACGATCGCCGGGCACAACTGGTCTGTGTTCTTGCGCTTTGGCGGCGGGAAAGGCGTGGCCACGAGCCTGGGCGTAATCGTGGTGCTCGCCTGGCAGGCGGCGGTCGCGTTTGCGGTCGCGTGGCTCGCGACCGTGCTGCTCACGCGCTACGCATCGCTGGCTTCGATGGTCGCCAGTGCGGCGGTCGTCGTCGCGTTCGCCGCGGTGCACTCGCCCACCGCGTACACGACGTTCGGTGCGATCGCGCTCGCGTTCGTCTTATGGCGGCACGCGGCGAACATCCGGCGCCTGCTCGCTGGAACAGAACTCAAGCTTGGCCGCAGCCAATGACGAGCGCGAGACGCGCTCCTAGAGGAGTACGATGATCTCAACCAACGATTTCCGAACCGGCGTCACCATCGTCTTCGACGGCAATCTCTGGACGGTGGTGGATTTTCAGCACGTCAAGCCGGGCAAGGGATCGGCGTTCGTACGGACGCGCCTGAAGAACGTGCTTCGCGGGAACGTACTCGAGAAGACGTTTCGCGCAGGCGAGATGCTCGAACGCGCGATCATCGAGACGCGCGACATGCAGTATCTCTATGGGTCAGGCGATGAGTTCCATTTCATGGATCAGGCAAATTACGAGCAGATCGCGATCACGCACGACGTGCTCGGAGAGAACACCGACCTCCTCAAAGAAGGAATGGGCATCACCGTTCAGTTCCACGACGGCCGCGTGATCGGCGGAGCACTGCCGAACCACATCGAGCTTCGCGTTGAGGAAACCGATCCGGGTTTCCGCGGTGACACGGCGACCAATGTGATGAAGCCGGCGAAACTCGAGACCGGCGCGACGATCCAGGTTCCGCTGTTCATCAACCCCGGCGACAAGATCCGCATCGACACGCGCGATCGGAAATACATCGCCCGCATACAATAGCTCTAACTTGACTGAAGGGGCTTGACTGAAGGGGCTTGACTGAAGGGGCCGACTGAAGGGGCCGACTGAAGGGGCTGACTTTATGTCGGCCCACGTTATGTTCGCCCGGGCCGACTAGCGTCGGCCCCTTCAAATTGTCGGCCCCTTCAGCTAGCGTTATAGGTCGACTTTGACGCCCACGCTCCGCGCGCGGGCCCGTTCGTAGACGAGTTGGGCGCACGCCAGATCTTCGACGGCCACTCCCAGCGATTCGAAGATCGTGATGTCGTCCGGACTTTTCCGCACGACGACTTTGCGCGCCAGCACGTCGCTGAGCAACGCGACATCGGATAGACTTTTCAGCGCCCCATCTTTCGCGGCGAGCAGCAGATCGCCGGCTTCATTCAACGCGCCGTCGAGTGAATCGCACACGACGCGCGCGTGACCGACGAGGTCGGCGGCAAGTTCGCGCGACCGCGGCGTGCACGCGCCGACTGCGTTGATGTGCGTGCCCGCGTCGACGTCGCGCAGCGCGAGAACCGGTTCAGCCGAAGACGTCACGGTGCAGACGACGTCGGCGCCCCGACACGCGTCGGCTATCGTCTCGCGCATGCTCGCCCGGATGCCGCGTTCGCGCGCTTCGGCGGCGATGTGCGATGCCTTCGCTGAGTCGCGTCCCCAAATGCGGATCTCTTCGAAGGACGAGATCTCGTGCAGCGCGTGGACGTGTGATCGCGCTTGCGTGCCGGTTCCGATGATCGCCGCGACCGACGCTCGCGGATTGGCAAGTGCGTGCGTCGCAACTGCAGATGCGGCCGCCGTACGGATCTCCGTGATGTAGCGGCCGTCGAGCAGCGCGAGAGGCCGGCCGGTCTCGCTCGAAAACAAAACGATCGCGGCGTCGTGGGTGTGCGCACCGCGCACGGCATTTCCAGGAAAGACGGTGACGAGCTTCGCGCCGAGCGCCGCGTGTTCGCCGCCGATGGCGCCGGGCATCGCGCCGAGGAGGCCTTCCGACGCCCGCACGACCGAGCGCAATGGAAATGAGGCGGCTCCCTCGGCCACCGCCAAAAACGCGCGTTCGACCGCCTCGATCGCATCGCGCATCGAGAGCAGCTCGGCGACTTCCGATTCGCGCAGGATCAGGACAGCCGACATCGCGCCGCCGTTATTGCCCGAATAGATCCTTGAGCACTTGACCTGCCACGGCACCGCCGACCGCGCCGCCCGCAACGCCGCCGGCCGCCGCTTCGTGACCGAGATACGGCATGAGCGCGTGAGCCAGTCCGCTGATCGTGAGCGATTGCAGCCAGATCTTTCCTGGCCCGGTCAGGCGCGCGAGGAAGAGCCCTTGATTGCCGAACAGCACGTTGGCGATGCCCGGCACGGTCTGGATGTCGAAGTTCACACTCTCTTCGAACATGCCGACGTGACCGGGATGCACGAGCAGTCCTTGTCCGGCGGCAAGATCGTATGTCACGACCTCACCATCTAATTCGATCCACGCCTGCGCCTGGCCGCCGATCTTCTGCAGCACGAGTCCTTGTCCGCCGAATATGCCCGCGCCGAGCGAGCGTTGAAATCCTACGGTGAGTTCCACGCCTGGGGTGCCGCACAAGAATCCGTGACGGTGGATCATGTAGCCCTTGCCGGGGGCCACATCCATGGCCATGATCTGGCCGGGCAGTTTGGTCGCGAAGGCCACCATGCCGGGAGCGCCTTGCGCCGAGTACTCCGTCATGAACAGTCCGCCGCCGCTGGCCGCTCGCATGATCACGCCGAAGAGGCCTTTGGCGCCGGCTCCTGAGGTGGACGTCTTCATTTGGATGTTGCCGGAGATCCATGAGAGTTCGCCGGGTTCGGCGACGATGGTCTCGCCGGGCTGAAGCATCATCTCCAGCACGGGCATGGTTGTGCCGAGTATCTTATGGTCCATCTTTGTCCCCTTCGAGCGACGCAAGTGTGGCGGCGGTTTGGTCCGGCATCGCGCCGGCCCCTTCTGTGCGCTGACCCCGAAGGGGCCGACTTTACGGCCCACGCTACGTCAGCTCGGGCCGACGTAAAGTCGGCCCCTTCAGCGAATCGTTGGCCCCTTCAGCGAATCGTTGGCCCCTTCAGCGAATCGTTGGCCCCTTCAGCGAATCGTCGGCCCCTTCAGAGGCGCGATCTCATTCTAGCAAGCCACCGTACCGAGAGCGTCCGCTTGTGCGCGTGGCTGCGGCGCTTGAGCGAAGACTCGTAGCGCAGCGCGGCGCTTTTGGAAGCAAACACACGCGTGTACGCGAGCATAACCGGGCGCTTGCCGCGCAGGATCTTCGAACCTCGGCCGGCGTTGTGCACGGCGATCCGCGCGTCCGTGTCTACCGCATACCCGCAGTAGTACGAACCGTCCTTGGTCAAAGCGAGGTAGACGTGATGCGAGACGGCCACTTGGTCACGCTTCATGCACGACCGGTCCAGCGCGAGTATGCCTCGTGTGCGACTCCGAGCGCATCGAGCGCCTTGCCGACGGAATGATCCACCACGTCTTCCACCGTCTTCGGTCGATTGTAGAATCCGGGCACGGGCGGAACGATGACCGCGCCGATCTCGGCGAGTCGCGTCAGCGTGCGGAGGTGTCCGAGATGGAGCGGCGTCTCGCGTACCATCAGAACGAGCCGGCGGCGTTCCTTCAACGTGACATCGGCGGCACGTACGAGGAGGTTGTCGTCGAGCGAATAGGCGATCGCAGCGGCCGACTTGACGGAGCACGGCGCGACGAGCATGCCGTCGGTGCGAAACGAACCGCTCGATATGGAAGCTGCGAGATTCGCAGGATCGTGCACCGTGTGCGCAAGCTTGCGCACGTCTTCCGCGTGATGATCCGTCTCGAGCTCCATCGTGCGCAGCGCGCCGGGAGTCATGACAAGGTGGACTTCGATCCCTTCGATGGACGATAGGACTTGCAAGGCGCGAATCCCGTAGATCGTGCCGCTGGCGCCCGTGATGCCGACGACGAATCGTGACATGTCGTTACGCCTCGCGTAACAGCATGCGGAAGCGGCGATCGTAGCCTGCCGGCGCGCAGCGTGCGCACGAAACGGCTACGCCGGGGCGACGACGCCGCACAAATTCCACCCGACATACCGGGCACGCCAAGACGTAGCGGCGGCGGCTTCGCTTGCGCGGCACGGGCATACTATGGTAGATACTCGTCAATCCGACTTCACGCATCTTGCGCTTGAAGTGCGTCCCGTGGCCGCTCGGGAGTCCGCGCACGTGAAGCCACGCGTGCACCATCTCGTGCAGGAGCGTGCTCTCGACGTGGCCGACGTGCGCCGCCAGCAGCGGTAGCGACAGTTCGATCACTGCCGGTCGGTAGATGATGCGTCCGGCCACCGATGTCAACCGCGCGTTGTACCTGATACGATACGACGGAAGCTCAGCGCCGAAGTTCGAGGCGTTGAGCCGAGCGAAGAGCAGTTGAAGGTCCGATTCTGCCGGCAGCGCGGCGCAAGTGGCGAGCGACGTTATTCCCACGGCTTTGGCGCGCTTTTCGCATGATAGCGCGCGTTCCCTCGCAACGTGCAAGGTGCGCCGGCCCCGAACGACAACAACTGCCGCCATGAAGATCTATATCAGCGCAGACATGGAAGGCGTGGCAGGCATCACGGCGGAGGAGCAGACGAATCCCATCGGACAACCGGAATACGAATACTCGTGCAAGCTCATGACCGGTGAGGTGCGAGCGGCGTGCGAAGGCGCAAAAGCGGCCGGGGCCGACTCGATCGTCGTCAACGATTCGCATTGGAACATGCGCAACATCATCCATGACGAGCTTCCAGCCGACGTCACGCTGATCCGCGGGAGCATGAAGCCGTTGTCCATGAATCAGGGTCTGGACGAAACGTTCGCGGCGGCAGCATTCGTCGGTTATCACGCGCCTGGCGGCACGCAAGACGCAGTGCTCGACCACACGTACACAGACGCCACGCTCTACGAAGTCCGAATCAACGGGGTGATCTGCAGCGAAGCGCGGATCAACGCGGGCGTCGCCGGTGCGTTCGGCGTACCGATAGTTTTCGTCTCGGGCGATCAGCACGCGTGCGAAGATGCACGCACGTTTATGCCGTGGGCCGAAACTATCGCGGTCAAGCACGCGATCGGGCGTTACGCGGCGGCGTCTCTTTCGCCGACGCAAGCGCGCGCCGCGATCAAATCGGGGATCGAGCGCGGCATCCGCGAGGCGGCCAACCGAGGCGCAAAGCCGGTGATATTTGAAAAGCCGATCACGCTCGAAACAACGTTCACATACACGTCGAAATGCGATATCGCTGCGTTGATGCCCGGCTGCGAGCGCATTGGGCCGAGGACGCTGCGCTATGTCCACAACGACTATATGACGGTATTCCGGGCGTTTCGAGCCCTCATGTGCCTGGGCGGGTCCGTGTCCTAGCGCACTAGAGCGAGACTAAACTGCGGGACCGTAACACTTCGCCGCCTAGGGGCGTCTATTAGTATGAGCCGGCGGCGACGGCGATCCCCAACGTCGTCGACCACCGGCGAGTCGTCCCAAAACCCCGACCCCAGAAGCGCGGCTTGGACGCTCACACCAAGCCGCGTTTCGATTTTCAATGAGGCTCTGAAGCCTGCGAAATTTGAAAGTAAAGATGATGGTGGCTGCGGCACCCTGGGTTGAATTGCGCGCCGCACGCTGCGCAGCGGAAATCACTTTGCATGTACTGGAGTACTGTAAGTAAAGCGCCGCAGGCGCCGCAGAGCACCGCTTGTTGGCTCCATTCGCTCTCCGGCCAGACTTCTATCGGATGATCGGCGAGCTTCTCGTGGCAATCGTTGCAGGCATAGTACACGCCGCAACATCTCATCTTGATGGCGATGATATCATGCGGCCCGTGATAGTGCGCGCAACGGGTTTGCGAATCGAGATCTACGCCGCGCACACCCGGCGGATTCAACCGATCAGATCAAGACGAAGCTGACGATTGTGACTCGCCGTCGGACGACGCCGTCGCCGCATTCAGCGCCGGCTCTTCCTGCTGGCTCGCGCCGTCCTGCGCCGGCTCGGCGGCCTCCTCCGTGGTCGGCTCCGCGGGCTGCTCCGCTTCGCGCTCCGCCGGTGCGGCAGAAGCATCAGTCGCGGATTCAGTCTCGGCTTCGGCTTTCGGCGGCTGCCAATCGTAGTCGGAACCCGCGAGCGAGAATCGCGCGAGATCCACCTTCAAGCTTGAGAGCCAATCAAGGGCGAGGTGGTAGTGGCGCTTCGTGCGGTACGCCATCCAGCGCCGGCGCAACGCATCGTCTTCATCGACCGTCTCGCGGAAGCGCTTGAACGCGCCCTTGCCCGAGATCGCCGTCCGCAATCTCCCGGCGATGTTTATGTCCTCGACCGAGCCGATGAAGTCGGACATGATCCCGTATCGGACATCTGTCGTGACCGGAACGATCTTCACGAATTCCGCATTCGCGTCGGCTTCGGCGATGCGCACGTTCTCCTGATCGCCCAAGTTATGCATGAAGTGTTCGACGGCGCCCGTAGCGGTGTTGAGGTACGATACACCGTCGACGTCACCGCCCGTCAAGGCTGTGCCGAGCTCATCGAGCAAAGCATTGCGCTTGACCGGCCCAGGTTTGACCGCTCGCGCCGTGGCGTGGCGCGGCCGGTGATGGTGGTGCGAGCCGGCCGGAGCGGTGGCCGGTTCGAGTCCGAGCGCTTTGCGGATCTCCGCCGGATCGACCGACGGCAAGCCGAGGTTGTTCAGCCGGACATAGTGACCCGCCAATTCGACGAGCAGATCGTCGAGCTTGCGACGTCCGTCGGCGTCGCTGACCGCTTCACTTGGAGATATCCCGCCGAGATCCGGGAGCGGCCGGCGGATCCATTCCGCCGTCACGTTGGTGTGGTTTGTCGTCGCTTCGTTCATGTCAGAGTCCCATCCGTCGTCGTGCTATGTTGAGGGGCCGCCCCTAAAGCGTCACGCCTGCGCGGCGGTCCCGATACTTTCGGCGATGCGCAGTACGTCATCCTCGGTCAGACCCAGCTTGCTCATATTGGCATAATATTGGTCGACTATCTCCTCCACCCGGCCGGTTTTGGCGCGCTCTTCCCGGACGCGTTTGACCTCATCCAGGACCCGCCCGATCAAGCCCGCGTCCACCGTGACGCCCCGTGCCCGCAGCGCGGCCTCGTTCTTGCGCAACGCCGCTTCCACGACAGAAAGCCCGCTGTGCTTGCCGTAGATGAAACGCATCTCGCCGCCGACCAAGTCGGCCGGCACGGCCTCGTACATGCGCCGATCGATCAGCATCGCGTGTGTGTGGATCCCCGATTCGTGTGAGAAGACGTTGGCGCCGATTATCGGTTCGTGCGCTTGGATCGGGTAGCCGGATACGCGCTCCATGAAGCGGGCCAGATCCTGAAGTTTGTGATACTTGAACCCTGGGATCTCGATGCCGTAGAGCACGCGCAGCGCCGTGACGACTTGATGCAGCGGCACGTTCCCCGCACGCTCGCCGTAGCCGTTCGCGGTCACGGTGAACGCCGTGAATCCGCACTCGAGCGAGGTGATGCAGTTGATCGTCGCGAGGCCGTAGTCGTTGTGGAAGTGGTTGAGCAGCGTCACGTCTTTGGGAAGCGCGTCGACGATGCGGTGCGAGTACCAGCGCGTCGCCTCCGGTGTGAGACAACCGACCGTGTCCGGCCACGACGGTCGCGTGGCGCCCGCCTTCAACCCTTCGCGGAAAAGATCGATGAAGTAATCGACATCGCCGCGGCTTCCATCTTCACCGCCGAACTCGACGCGTTCAACGCCCTTCGATCGCGCGTAGCGTATGGCATCGCATTGCATGCGGATGTTCGCCTGCCGGTAAAACGAGAGCGGCAAGTCCAGCCACTCCGATGCGTCCTTGCCTTCACGCGCGAGCAGCGCTTTCCCGATCTTGTACTTCATGTGCAGATCGCTGCCAGAGGTGAAGACGAAAAAAGTGACTTCGCGCGGGGCGACGTCGATCTCGGCTAACGCCGTGAGCGTTGCGTCGATGTCCTTCGCGGTCGAGCGACACATGACGACGACGTCCAAGTCTTCGCGGATCTCGCCCTTGCGCTTGCCTTGCATGATGAGCTGGAGCGAGCGGCGCTCGTCTTCGGAGACCGCGGGGAATCCGACGTCCATGATATGCACGCCGATGTCCGACAGCCGTTTGCAGATCTCGTACTTCGTCTCTGGTGTGTAAGCGATGCCGCACATCTGCTCGCCGTCGCGCAGGCTCGTATCGTAGATGCGCAATCGCTTTGGATCGGGAAACGCGATGTCTTTAGTGAACTCGCGCGGATCGCGGATCAGGCGCTCGATGGGCTCGCGGAATTCCACGGCGAACTCCAGACGCGAAGGCCGGCTTCGCGCTCCGACGATGAGGGGTGACTACGGTTCGACGATGATCACGCCGCGCATTCCCGCGCTGTAATCGAAGAAACAACCGTACAAAAACGTACCGGCGCCCTTCGCGGAGAGCTCGGGAGAGGACGCGCCCGGACGGATCTCGCCCGACGACCACTGACCGGCGCCGATCGTCGTGGACGGGCGGGTGCTTGCGTCGGTCCACATCGGGTCGTCCACAAATGTCGCCCCGGACATGCCGGTCGCGGTGTGCGCATGCGTGTCGTCATTTTTGAAGATCACGTGGTCGCCGACGTGGATTCGCAGCACGGCCGGAGAGACGCCCACGGCGTCGCCTGCCGACGTGTGGACGACAGCCGTGTACCTGGTAAGCGAGAGGGACACCGTGAAGGTGTCGGCCCGACCCGCCCCCGGGCACGCGAGCACAACCGCAGCGGCAGCAGCCGCGGCTGACGAGGCCAAGACACCGAACCGTCCCCGACAATAAAACACGTTGACGCCTTCCGCGGTGAAAATGCGCATCCCTCCGGTCACGCTGGTACGAAGAGGGGGACTCCGCTCACAGTCTCTCAACGATTGGTAACGTCCGAAGCGTTTCCGCTGTCTTACCGATGTCGGGCCTGGCCTGTCCCTTTCTTCAATGGCCAGAGAAGCGGCGGGGAATGCAACCTAGCTCATGAGCGCCCCGAACGGACGCAAGCGTGACGATCGAGGTCACATAAAGCGGCCTGTTTCGCGTTTTGCCCCCCGCGCCGATGGGATGTCCGTCCAACCGATCCGCGCGAACATCGCGCAAGATTATTCGCACGCGTTCCGTCCAGGCCAGATCATCCCCGCGCTGCTCCTCGCGTGCGCAGCCGGCGGCCTCGTCTGGGCGCTGCCGCTCGCTCCGCACAACGCGATCGGTTTCGCCGCGCTCATCGCGACGACAATAGCGCTCGACGTTCTCGCCGCCGACGCCGTCCGCGCCGGACGCCGAGTCATCGGCCCGGCGCTGATCATCACGGTAGCGGCATTCGTGCTCTACGGTGCGCCGGCGGCGATCCTCGTCGGCGCCGTGCGCGGCATCACGCGCGCGCTCGTGCCGGCGTCGTTGACGCGAGTCGAGGGCGCGTGCGTCGCGTCGATGGGCGTCATCGGACCGATGCTCGCAAGCGCGTCGGCCGCCGCTCTGCCCTTGATGGTTGCGCACCCCTCACCGTGGCTCAGCATCGCGGTTTACGTCTGCTGCGCGTTCATCATCGAAGTCGGCGCCGAAAGCCTCGTGCTCGGCCGGCTTTCTCGACCTTCTATTCTGCGCGCGCTTGAACGCAACATCGGCTGGTCTGCCGTGAACTACGCGCTGTACGGCGCGTTAGGTGCGTGGCTAGGAACTGCCCTCGCTGCCGGCCGCTGGGCCGACTTGTTGTTCGTCGGAATCCCGCTTGCGATCGTGCGGCAGACCACGAATATGTCCGGCGGAGAAGAACGCTATGTCGGCACGATCGAACACGAGAATTCCGTGCTATTCGACCGCATCGGCCAATTGGATCGCATGAACGGCGATCTGATCGAGGCGCTCGCGATGGCGATCGACGCGCGCGATCCGCATCAGACCGGACATAGCGGCCGGGTCGCGCAGATATCGACTGCCATCGGCGTCGCGCTTGGACTTGCAGGCGAACGTTTGGAAAATCTTCGTCGGGCCGCGCTGCTTCACGACGTCGGCACGCTCGCTCTCTCCGGCCACGTCACGGACAAACCGGGTCCGCTCTCGCCGCAAGAACGGCGCTACGTCCAAATGCATAGCGATCTCGGCGCGCGTTTCGTCGCCAAATGGCGTGATTGCCGCGAGATGGCGCAGATCATCGAGCAGCATCACGAACGCCTCGACGGCAGCGGGTACCCCCGCGGCCTTTCGGGCGATGCGATCGTCTTGGAAGCGCGAATCGTCGCGGTGGCTGAGAGCTACGTCGCGCTCACGTCGCCGCGCCAGCACCGCGCCGCTCTATCCCACGCCGAGGCGCTGGATGAGATCCGCGGCGGCGCGGAAACGCTCTACGATCAGAACGTCATCGAGGCGCTGGCGCAAGTCGCGGAGACGCGGACTGCGGACGTGCTTCCGATCACGCACCTCCGCACTCCCAAGCCTTAACGTCCTATCTAAACGACTTATCTGAACGTCTTATCTGAAGGGGCGGACTTTATGTCCGCCCAGGTTGCGTTCGCTGGGGCCGACATAAAGTCGGCCCCTTCAGGCTGGTTCGGCCCCTTCAGCCATGTTGGATCACAACGTGAAGTCGCGGGCGGGGCCTTCGCGCACGATCCTGCCGCCTTCCAAAAGGTAAGCATAATCCGCGAGCTGCACCGCGAAAGGCGCCGGACGCTCGGCTAAAAGCACAGGCATGTCCTCGACGCACACTTGCCGGATCACGCGCAAGACGTGCGCGATCTCCGCCGGGTCGAGTTCGGCGGACGGCTCGTCGAGCATGAGCAGTTGCGGTTTGCTCATCAGTGCGCGCGCGATGGCGAGGATCTGGCCATCACCGGCGTCGAGTCTCCACGCCTGCTGGTCGGCCACCGCGCCGAGCTTTGGAAACCGCTCCAAGAATGCGTCGACCTCGGAGTCGATGGACCAGCGATCGCGGCGAACCCACGCGCCGATCTCGAGATTCTCGCGCACCGACAGCGCACCGAAAATCGCGCGACCTTGCGGCACGAGCACGATACCACGCCGAACTGATTCGAACACCGGTATGCGGCGCACGGTGCGATCTGCGAACGTGATCGACCCTTTGTGAGGTCGCAGAGCGCCCGCAAGCGCCAAGAGAATCGCGGATTTCCCGGATCCGGCCGCGCCGATGATGGAGACGACCGTGCCGGCGAAAAGCCGCAAGTCGATGCCGCTCACGACATCGCGCATGCCATAGCCGGCGTGCAGTCCGCTGACTTCTAAAACCGGCGTGAGACGATCAGGCAGCGCCATCTGCACGCCTCCGCAGGTAACCGTCGAACGTCTGCTGCGCAAGCCCAAACAGTCCGTCTGGAAGCCAGATCAGTGCGATGACGATCAAAGGCCCGATCAGGTAGACGCTCCAAAGACCTGCGATATGGGTGAGCGGAAGCGCTAAAGCGGCGAGCAGCGCACCGAACGGCGGACCAAACGCACTGCGGCGCCCACCGATGACGGCGATGGAAACTGCAAAAGCGAGCAGCTCGATGAGCGCCGTGGTTCCAAGCGGCTGCGCAGCGCTAGTCGACACAATCGCGCCGGCCAACCCGGCAGCCATCGCACCGGCTGCAAACGAAAATCGGCTACCGGTCGCCGCATAACACACGGCGACGCACAACGCAAGTACGAGCCCAGCTTCCCATGTCGACGAATATCGGCTAGGCGCTGCAATCTGGTGCGAACTGGGTACGTATCGATGCGCGCTGGCGTAAAGCGCCATGACAACCGAGAACGCGAGCGTCGCGATCGCAAACGTCTTTGCATCCGCGTTCTTCAGTCCGGCGTCGATGACCATCCCCGCAAAGGCGGCGCTGGCGGCCGCTGCGACGAGCAGCACCAGAACAACGCCGTGCGCCGGTCCAGATACGATCGCCGCGACCGTTCCACCCAAGATCATGAATCCCACGCCCGCGAGCGAGATGCGATTTGCCGACGGCGGCGTGAAGACGGACAATCCCACAAGCGCGGATAGAGCGATGGATAGCAGACTCAAGGCCATCAGGTCGGCGCTTTCTGATGAGCGCCGGGCGCGGATCTAGTGCGCAGCAAAACACCGGCTGCGATGACGATTAGCATCAACGTCGGCGTTGCGAATGCCGATAGTGCCGGATCACGTGCGACGATCGCACGATCCACGAGCGCGAGTGCGAAGGAGAACACGACCGCTATACTCACCGAGCCCGTCGGAGCGAGCATGCACGCGGCGAGCGCGCTGATCAGAATAGTCGCCGGAATGTCGATCGCGAAAAGCCCGGATTGCATCGCGAAGATCGCGCCGCCGATGCCGGCTACGGCGCAGATCGCGGCCATCGCTGACGGCGGCACGCGATCCGCGCGCACACCCATGAACTGAGCGGCTGCCGGATTTTCGATCGCCGCTCGCACGCCCAAGCCGAAGCGCGTGCGATAAACGGCGATATGCAGCGCGACGCACGCGAGGACGCACAGTGCCACGGCGAGTGCTTGCAGCTCGGAGAACGTAAAGCCGCCGATGTTCGCGATCCGCTGCGAGAGCACCGAGCGCGGAAGAGAAACGGAGACGTCGAGTCTGAAGATCGCGAGATATCCGAGCACGACGAGAAACGCGGCCAACCCGGCCGCGACCGCGAGGTCGGTCGTGCCGCGCTTGCGCAGCGGGTGCAGTGCGAAACGATCGAACAAGAATCCGGCGATCGCGGCGGCAAGCGCGCCGGCTGCCAAGCGCTCCCAGTGCGGAGCTGCGGCGGCCGCGAAGGCGTATTCTTCAGCGGCGCCTAGAATAAAGGCGCCGACCAACATGAGGTTGAGAAAGCCGAAAAGATCTAAGCAGACGGTGGTCGCTGCTGCGACGAGCGCGATGACGCTGCCGTCGAACAGCGCGCCGGCAACGACCTTGGCATCCATCGTTCGCTCTCCTACGCCTCTACCGCAGAAGCGCCCTGCCCGCGCGCGCGGGGCGCCGGAGGCGGCATTTCGCGCTTCGGGGTAGAAGTCGCAACACGATGACCGACTTCAACCGCATGACGATCGGCGAAGTCCTCAACCGGCAGGCCGAGCGCTATGCGGATCGTGCGGCGGTGTCGTACGCAGATCGCGACGTGCACTTGACGTACCGCGACTTCGTCCGGCGCGTCGATCGCGTCGCAAACGGTCTCATGACGCTTGGCATCCGCAAAGGCGAACACATCGCGGTCTGGGCGCCGAATGTGCCCGAGTGGCTGCTGTTGCAGTACGCCGCCGCGAAGATCGGCTCGATCCTCGTCACGGTGAGCACCTCCAGCACCGCGTCCGAGATCGATCGTCTGCTCCGCCACAGCGAAGCCACGACGCTGTTCATGGCGCCTAGCCATCGCGGGATCGATTTTGTCGCGACGCTGCGCGAACTTCTGCCCGATCTCGACGATGCGCCCGTCGGCCACGCGACGTTCGAGAGATATCCTCGCCTGAAACGTCTGCTCGTGATCGGGAAGCAGCGGCTGCCGGGCATGCTTCGCTTCGACGATCTCTTCGATCTCGCCGCGCAGGCGCAAGAAGGCGAACTGCGGCGGCGCGAAGCTGCGTTGGACAACTTCGACGTCATCAACGTCCAATTCACGAGCGGAACGACGGGAATCCCCAAAGGCGTCATGCTGACGCACCGCGGCATGCTGCAGAACGCATTCGCACTCACGCTCTGCCAGAAGATGACGCATACCGATCGGCTCTGCATTCCGGTCCCGTTCTTCCATTGCTTCGGCTGCAGCGCCGCAAGCATCGGCGCGGTCGTCCGTGGCGCGTGCATGGTCCCTGTCGAGGCATTCGAACCTGCGACCGTGCTCGCTACAGTCATGAATGAGCGCTGCACCGCGCTCTATGGCACGCCGACGATGTTCGGTGCGATGCTTTCACATCCGCAATTCGCGGATTTCGATCTGACGAGCTTGCGCACGGGCATCATGGCCGGCGCGCCGTGTCCGGTCCAATTGGTGTCGGACGTCATCGAACGGATGGGAGCGCGCGATTTCACGGTCGCATACGGTCTGACCGAATCGTCGCCGGGGGTGACGCAGACGCGCACCGACGATCCGGCGGACAAACGGCGCAACACGGTCGGGCGGCCGCTGCCGGGTATGCAGGTCCGCATCGTCGATCCCGAAACCGGCGACGACATGCCCACCGGCAAGCCCGGCCTTCTGCTCTCGCGCGGACACAGCACGATGAAAGGGTATCTCAAAGACCCGGGCGCGACGGCGCAGGCAATCGACGAAGCGGGCTGGCTGCACACAGGCGATCTCGGCTCGCTCGATGCCGACGGATACGTCAAGATCGTCGGCCGTCTCAAGGACGTCATCATCCGCGGCGGTGAGAACATCTATCCGGCCGAAGTCGAAGCGTTTTTGCGGACGAATCCAAAAATCGGGGACGTGGCGGTCGTCGGCGTGCCGAGCATGATGTACGGCGAGGAAGTCTGCGCCGTAGTCGTGCCCGCAGGGAGCGCGATGATCACGGAACTCGAGCTCGTCGCGTTCTGCGAGAACAAGATCGCGCGCGAGAAGATCCCATCGCTTCTGATGCTGCTGAAGGAACTGCCGCTCACGGGGAGCGGAAAAGTTCGGAAGAATGATCTGCGCGCGATGGCGATCGAGCGCTTCAACCGTCAAGCAGACGCCGACATCGCGACGGCATGAACCAGACGACGTTTCCCGAGACGTCGACGCCGGGCGGTGTCGAATCTCCGCTTTTCGCGCGCGCGCGTCGTTCGATAGCCGGAGGCGTCTCTTCGCCCGTTCGTGCTGGTGCGGCGGTCGGCGCTGCGCCGCCAGTCGTCGCGCGCGCGCGCGGCAGCCGCATCTTCGACGTGGACGATCGCGAGTACATCGATTACTTGTGCGCGTATGGCCCGGTTCTGCTCGGACACGCCGATGAACGGATCACGTCCGCGGTCGAGCGCGCCTGCAAAGACGGCGCGGTCTTCGGCGGAACGAACCTCGAGGAGATCAGATTAGCCGAACGCGTCAGGGATGCGATGCCGTCGATGGAACGCGTGCGTTTCGTCTCCACGGGAACTGAAGCGTGCGCGAGCGCGGTTCGCGTCGCGCGTGCGTTCGCGGGCCGTTCCAAGATCATCCGCTTTGCCGGCAACTATCACGGTCACTCTGATGCGATGATCTTCGAGGCGGGCGCCGCGTCCAATTCCCGCGCCGAATCGCGTTCGGGTATCACGCAGGGCGTTGCCGGCGACGTGCTCGTCTTGCCTTACGACGACCTCAACTCGTTAGCTGAAGCGTTTGCGCGCGAAGGTGACCGTGTCGCCGCCGTTATCCTCGAGCCTGTCGTCGGCAACATGGGACTTGTGCTGCCGGGCGACGCGTTTCTTCCGGGTGTCCGTTCGCTCGCGACGCGCCACGGCGCCCTCTTGATCTTCGATGAGGTCATCACGGGCTTCCGGCTGGGATTCGGCGGCGCGCAAGATGTCTACGGTGTCACTCCGGATCTCACGTGCATCGGCAAGGTTCTCGGCGGAGGGCTGCCGATCGCGGCGTTCGGCGGTACGGCCGAGGTCATGGCAGTGCTCGCACCGGACGGTCAGGTTTTTCAGGGCGGAACATTCTCCGGCAATCCGGTGTGCGTCGCGGCCGCGCATGCGCTTTTGGACGCGATTGAATCCGATCCGTTCTTCTATAGCCGGCTGAGTGCAAAAGGTGATCGGCTAGCGCAGGGGGCGCGCAGCGCGCTAGCAGAGGCCGGTTTGAATTTTCCGGTGGTACAGCTTGGATCGATCGTGGACTTCATGTTTCGCGACGGACCGCCGCATCGCACGTTTGAAGTGGCTAAACGGGCTGATGCTCAACGCTACGCGCGCTATTATTGGGAGATGTTGGAGCGCGGGATATTTCTGCCACCGTCGCAGATGGAAGTGATGTTCGTGACCGCAGCGCACAGCGATGAGGACATCGATAAGACGGTTGAAGCGATGCGCTTTGTTCTATGCGGATTGGCTGAAGGGGCCGACTAGCGTCGGCCCCTTCAGCGCCGCGAGGTCGCGAATAAAGTAAAGGGGCCGACGCTTGTCGGCCCCTTTTTTGGTGGACGCGGCCCTGGTTTAGGTGTCGGGGGTCTCCGTGATCGCCGTTATCTCGTATTTGTTAGTCGTCGGACTGAACGGCGGCGGATTGGAACCGAGCCGCTTGTCGTAACCCATGTGTCGGCAGAAGCCGGTCGCGCAGCCGTTGGCCCCATAGACCTGGGTGCCAAGTTTACCACGTACGTTTTCGACGAGACTTCCGTATATCGTCAAAACGCGATTCGCTCCACCGCCGCACGCCCCCACTCCGCACGTTGAGTTGGAGAAGGTGCCGCTGTTGCACGGGCCGGTGCACTCGCCGTTGTAGCCGGTGAGCATCAGCGCGTCCACTTCGAAAGTGGCGTCGGCGTTGTCGGTGACCTGGATGTTGTTCGCCCACATCGCAAGCACGTCGGTGGATGATGAGTCGGTCGTCGGGTTATCGTCGTAGAGGACCGACTTTTTCAGTGTGATCATGTTGCTGTAGCTGAGCGGGCTAGACGAGCCGTAGTCCGGAACCGCAAGAGTATATTGCCCGTGGACCGTAGCATTCACGCCGGCGTTGGGCGTGAAGCCCGCGCCGATGCCGCCCGCGACGGTTACGTTACCGTCCACGAATATCGAGCCGTTACCGCCGGATCCGCCCGCGGGTTGACCGGACGCAACGCCGGCGTAGGTGGTCGTTCCGCCGGGTCCGGTGACGGTGGTCGTGTCGCCGGAGAAGTTGACGGTCACGTCATAGTTGCCCGCTTGCGTCTGGAAGATGAACTCCTGGTTGCCCGTGCCGACGCATGAGACCGGACAAGCCGATCCCTGAGCGTAGACGGTCACGTTGCCGGAGATGTAGATGCCCGTCGTGAGCGGCATGCTTCCGTTAGTAGGCACCGAGCCGTTGATATAAAGTCCCGGCAGCTCCTGCGGCGGCTGCGCCGGCACAAATGGCGCGGACGTACCGTTCCACGCTTCGCTTGCGACGAGGAGGTTGTCTTTAAACGTGGGCAGTGGTTTGGGTGGAACGCCGACGGAGATGTTGCTCGAAGCGCTCTGCCCGCCGTTGAGAACCGAATTCCAGTCTGCCGTGTCTTGCGGACCGGTCAACTGGCCTGTCGTGAAGTTATCCCAGTTGATGTTCTGGCCCGTCTCGATCGTCGAGCCGAAGATCGGCGAGTCGCCATCGGCATATAGGATGTTCATCGGGCCGCCGGAGTACACGGGGCCGTCGTAGTGTTGGCCGTTCGCATACCAGACTTTGCCGCCGACGTTGTTCGTCTCGGAGACGCTGTACATCTCATACGCGGAGTACGGCACTGTGCGGACGAGCGCATAGAGTGATCGGGTGATACCGTTCGACCCGTTCGCACCGAGGAAGCCTGCTCCAGCCGTGCCGGTAGCCGAGACCAAGAAGTAGTTGAGACTGCCGGTGGTCGGGAATTGATAGTCCACCTGGGCGGTGTAGCTGCCGTTGAACCAGCCATCGCCAGGAACCGACGTGGCGATCGGCGTGGGGACAGAGACATTCTTGCCGGACGTATTTTCTCCGAGCTGAAGCACGACGTCATCAATGCCGGAGTAAGCGTTTGATAGCGCCACGTTGCTTACGCCGTTCACACCTGCGCTGTGGAATTCGTAGATCACCGCGTCTGTGATGCCGCCGATCAAGATGGCGATCACCACCGTGAGGATGACCACCATGATCAGCGCGACGCCGCGCTCGGCTTTGCGGGTGACTTTCTGCTTGTCCATTAGTGAAACGCCTTCCAAGACGAGAAGAAGATTTCGTTCGATACAGATGCGCGTTCGGCCACGCCGCCGCTTGTGGAGGATCCAGTATTGCCGAGGACCTGGTTGGCCTGGTTCACGATCGAGATGTCGATTTGCAGCCCTAAGACTTCATTCGAGCAACTTGTGTCCGTTGATTGGCAACCTAGCGGCGTGACGCCGAACGGAACGTTAGCCGAGCCGTCCACGTTGTGGACGATCGTCTGTGTTCCGGTGGTCGAGTTTTGACACGGCGTTGTCAATGGATTTGGTTCGGCGTTGTATTGCGCGATTGTTTCCGTGCACTCTTGCAGCAAGTTCGGCGCATTGTAGAACACGGTCTCGACGTTATAAGACGGAATCGGTTCGTGGGAGCCGTTCGTCGGCATCGTTTTGCTCAGGTGGCCGGACGTGCCCGCATTGCTCGTCACGACGTAGAACGAGACGGCCGTATTGCCGTCGACTGAGTTTGAAAGACCGGGGCCGTTGGATGCCGGAATGACCGAGCACGTATTGAGTTGCGAACAAGCGTTATCTTCGATGTCCGGCGTCGCCAACTTCATGGCATCGTTGATGCGCGCCATCGCGACGCGGCCTTGCGTCTCCGCGTCGAGGTGCGCATCTTCAAACCGGAAGTTCTGGATGGCGGCGGTGAATTCGGCCAGCGTCAGTCCGAGCACGATCGCGAGGATCGTCATCGCGAAGAGCATTTCGATGAGAGTGAAGGCGCGCTCGGACTGCGAGTTCCGTCTTTGCTTCATATCGTCTACGTTCCGAATGTCGGCGACGGCGTCGGGGTGGGCGACGGCTTGACTGTCGGCGTCGGCGATGGCTTCGGCGTCCCCGACGGCGTCGGAGTCGGCGACGGCTTCGGCGTTCCCGACGGCGTCGGCGTCGGCGATGGCTTCGGCGTGGGCGTCGCGGTCGGCAGCGGCGAAATCGGCGGCGCGGTGCCATAGTTAAGGCCGGACGGCTGATTCGCGTTTAGGCCGGTCAATTCGTACACTTGCGAGTTATTCGCAGTTCCGGTCTTGATCCAAATCTGGACGCTAGCGGCATTAGTGTCGGTTGGACTTTGCGTGGCCGCCCACATGAACGCAAGGTTGTTATTGCCACATCCCGATGGAAGCGTCTGCCAGTTGTTTGTGTCCGGGCTGTTCGGCGGCGGCTTGACGTATGCGCCGTTCATCACCGGGAACGTGCCGCACGAAGCCGCCGGTGCGTAATTAGTCCAACTCGAGTAGTTCCAGAAATTGGCCGAATCGTTCTGTACCGTTGAGAGCAGATAGTTCGCTTCCGAGACGGCGACGGAACTCGAGCCGGCTTGCGACTGCGCGCCGACCGTCGCGATCATGTCTTGGGAGACGAGCAAAAACACAAGCGTCAGCAGCGTCACCGCTACCAAGACTTCTAGGAGCGTCATACCACGCTGTCTCATCGGGTTACCTCTGGCGATCCGGGCGGCTATAGACAACCCCCCCGGACAGTATATATTCGGTGTGACCGGAATAACAGCGGACCTGTTACACCTTGTGGCTATTATATCGCCCGAAATCGGGTCGGCAAAGGCCTCTACGCTGATTGTGCCTACGGTCACGCGACTCATCTAAAAGCCTAAGGTCGCCCCGAAGGTCCTAACGGTCGTCCCGCGCACGCCTCCACGGGCCCGCGCAATCTACGGCTCCCGCGCACCCGCGCCGATGAATCCGTATAGGAAGAACGTTTTTCGACGATCGGCGGATTTTTGGCTATGGCATCTCATATGACGGCGGTGAGCGGCGCGGCGGCCTTCCCGCTCAGCCTCGGCGAATTGCTGATGAAGATGTACGAGGACAAAGCCTCGGACTTGCACATCGTCGTTGGCTGCCCGCCGATGATCCGGCGCGGCGGTCAGCTTGAAGCCCTGATGGACCAAGTTCTTACCCCCGAAGATACCCACCAGCTGCTGACGTCGATTTTGAATGACGACCAGATCGACGTGCTCGAATCAAAGCGCCAAATAGACTTCGCATACTCGATGATCGATCTCGCGCGCTTTCGCGTGAACTTCAGCTATGAGCGAGATGCGCTGGCAGGTGTCTTCCGGCTGATCCCGACCGACCCGCCGCATCTTGAGGAGACGAACTTCCCGGACATCCTCGCGGAGGTCACGGCACGGCCGCGCGGTCTCGTGCTCGTCACGGGCCCGACCGGCTCAGGAAAATCGACGACGCTTGCCGCGATGTTGGACTACATCAACCGCCACCGCCGCTCGAAGATCGTCACGATCGAAGATCCGGTCGAGTTCATGCACAAGAGCCAGAAGTCGATCATCACCCAGCGCGAGATCGGACGCGACACGCTCTCGGCGGCCGACGCCTTGCGCGCCATGCTCCGCCAAGATCCGGACGTCGTCCTCATCGGCGAGATGCGCGACCTCGAAACCATCGCGCTCGCGCTGACGGCGGCCGAGACCGGTCACCTGGTCTTCGCCACGCTGCACACGACGAGCGCACCCGAAGCCGTGACGCGCATCATCGACGTCTTCCCGCCCGATCAGCAAGAACAAGTCCGCGTCATGCTCTCGACCGTGCTCGAAGCGGTCTTCTCGCAGACGCTCGTTCCGCGCGCCGACGGTAAGGGCCGGGTCGCTGCCCTCGAGATATTGATCGGCACCCCCGGCATCCGCAACCTCATCCGCGAGAACAAGATCCAACAGATGATCAGCGCCATGCAGACGGGTCAGAACACCGGCATGCAGACGCTGGAAAAAGATCTGGCGAATCTCGTGAAAACCGGCGTCATCACGCTGGAAGCCGCCATGGCGAAAGCGGGAAACCCAGCCGAAGTGAAGCGCGTGATCGGGGTCGGGAACTAGCCGCTCCGCGACCGCGACGCTTCCACGCGAGCGATGAGGCGCGCGACGTCTTCGCGCCGGATGTACCCGCCGTATGTCCCAGCGTCTTCGACGATCACGGCTTCGGGCCGGTTGACGGCCAGCGCGGGCAGCAACGCCATCGCATCGTCGTCGGGCGCGACTGTCGCGAGATCGGCGACGCGCGTCATGACCGCGGTGACATTCGTTCCGCCTGCGCGGTCGAGCGGAACCGACGCCACCTCATCGTCGCCCACGCAGCCGGCCGCGCGCTCGCCGAAGAGGACCGGCAGAGACCGCGATGGCGCCGCGGCACGCAATGCCGCCGCAGCCTGTTCCACCGTCGCCGTGGTCTGAAGCACTTCCACGTCTTTCGCGTAGAGGTCGCGTACCAAGAGCCCGTCGAGAGCGATGCGCACGATCATCGTCTTATACTGCCCATCTGCAAGGCCGGCGAGAAACCACGCGGTCGCGCACGCCCATATACCAAGCGCGGGGTCTTGGATGATTGCGACCCAGCAGCCGACCGCGCCGAGAAGAATCGCGATGCCTTTGCCGGCCAACGCCGCTTGTCGCGTCGCCTTTACGGCGTTGCCCGACATACGCCACAACACGCCGCGCACGACACGCCCACCGTCCATCGGGAGCCCCGGGAGCCAATTGAATCCGCCGAGCAGGCCGTTCGCAAGCGCCAAATAGCCGAGCAGATCTCCGGCGGGCTTGCCGGCCTTTGTCAAAACGTACGCGCCGACGCCGAATAAGATCGCAAGGGCGGTGCTGACGGCGGGGCCGGCCGCGCCGATCGCGATATCATCGGCCGGCCGCTCGTCGCCGTGCGCGATGTGCGCGGTCGCGCTGAGAAGCGTCATCGTGACGCCCGCGACCACTTTGCCGCGCCGCTTTGCCACGATCGCATGACCGAGTTCGTGAGCGAGCACCGAGCCGAACAGCAATGCCGTGAAAAGCAGGCCCACGGCCAAAGCCTGACCCGGCGTGGTTTGCGGCGTCACGCGCGGCAGCAATCCGTACGATATGATGCAGGTCAACACGCCGAATAGGAAGAGCGCCGACGCGTGGATGCGGATCTCGATTCCCGCGATCGATCCAATCCGATACGTCCGCTCGCTCATCGCGTTGCGCGCTTCGCGAAGAATCCGGCGGCGTGCGCTTCCGGCGCTGAAACGGCATCGTGCGCCGTGGCCAACAAGATGTCGGCGGTCGCGCGCGCACCGTCGTCTGTGTACGCGAGACCGACTCGCGGGCGCGCGTCTTGTGCGGCGTCGTGCGCGCGCAGCCGATCCGCGATCGATCTGCCTAGTTCTTGCGCCCGCCCCTGAGGTAAACCGTCGAGTAGAACGGCACAGACATACGGCGGGAGATTTCCGGCGACGTCCGAGCGGCGTAGGCACGCGCGTGTCAGTGCAGCGAGCTCGGCGTGCGAGCTGCGGTCGCCATCGGCCGCCACGACGAGAACGGCCACCGATGTCTCGCCGGCGATCGAATCGGCGATCGCGTCTGCGACCCGCTGCTTGAAATCCTTGCTCGGCTCGCTGCGGCGAAGCGCGCCGGCATCCACACGCGCGCGCAGGTCTGCGATCTCAAATGGCTTGCGTAGAAATTCGACGTTCACGCCTGCCGCGCCGAGGCGTTCGGACGCCGCATCGTCCGCGGAGACGAAGATCACAGGCGTGCCGCTGGCTCGATCATCGCGTTCGATCCGCTCGAGCAGGGCGAACCCGTCCAATCCGGCCATGCGGATGTCGGAGACGATGCAGTCGACACGCGGCTGGGAAAGGATGAACTCGGCCGCTTCAGCTCCGTCGCCGAAGCACGTCACGGACCGCCCCGGCTTGGCCAGCGCCAGCTCCATCAGGGTCCGGATTTCGACATCGTCGTCGATGATGACGACCGTCTGCGATTGGGAAATCATGTTTGCGGCAACCATGAGGATTCACGGTCGACTATGCGGCCGCCCTCTACCGTGCCGCCGGTGTAACATCCGATGCGTCACGGCCGTCGAACGCGGTAGGAGGGAGTCGCTCACACTTCCTCCGCCGGGGGTTGCGGCGCTCTCCTGCCCTTCCCAGCCGCGGACTCCGAAGCGGCTCTCCAATCGAGCCGGCCCGCGGCCGGCCGTCGCAAGACGGCCGGCCGAATATCTTGTCGCGCCGCTACTCCATGGACCATTCCCACGAGTTCCAGTATGCCGACGTCGCGGGTGACGCTTTGTAGCCCTTGAACCGATCCGTGTACACGTCGGCCCGGCGCTCGGCGTAGAGGATGATCGTGGGAACCTGCGTCGCGATTTCGGTCTGGATGATCGCATAGTCGGCTTTGCGGCGCGCGACGTCAAATGTGCTGAGCGCGTCAGCCTCGGCCGCCTTAACTTTCGGGTCGCACCAATGCAAGCTGTTCTGACCGGCCGGTGGGAATTGATCGCACCCGTAGAGCGACGAGTCGTCCGGATCGACGCCGTTCACCCAGCCGTAGTACGCCATCTCATATTTGTACGAATTGAGGATGCCGCCGTTCTGCTGCGAATTGAAGAAGAGCGGTGCCGGATAAGTCTTCTGCGTCAGCTCGATGCCGACAGCACGCAGCTCTTGCTGGATGATATTGCCGACTGCCGCGCCGATGACGTTTCCCGAGATGTACGAGAATTGGATGGTGAACCGCTGACCGCTCTTGGTCAGAATTCCGTCGGGTCCGGCCTGCCATCCGGCCTGCGCCAGAAGTTTGCGCGCCATCGGCGGATTGAAGCCGATGTGCGGAATGCTCCGGTCGAAGGCCCAACTGAAATACTGCTGATCGCTGTCAGTCGGCACGAAGACGTCGTGCGTCGCGTCATGTGCGATCCGTTCTCTGTCCATCGCGTATTCGATGGCTTGCCGCACGCGCACGTCGTACCAGGGCGTAGTAGGGTCTTTCAGGCTGAAGTCGATGTGCCCGAACACGTTTTGCGGCGAGAGCGTGACGTCGACTCCCGGGATATTCGAATACGCCGGATAGAGCGACGGATCGGCGCGAAACCACGCATCGGTCTCGCCGGTCTTCAACTGCGTCACGATTGTGTTGTTGTCTCCCACGATCTTCAGCACGATCGTCTTCAATTTGGGCGGCCCGCGCCAATACAGCGGATTGGCCGTCATCGTCACGTGGTCGCCGTGCACCCATTCGGTCACGCGAAATGGTCCGGATCCGATCGGCAACACGTTGTACGGAATGTGATTGACGTTTGGATATGAAGCGAGCAGATGCTCGGGCATGAGCGGGTACCCGCCCTGAATGCACATGAAATACGCCACGATCGGCGCAAAGAATTTCTGCATGTGCACGACGACGGTGTGGTCGTCGGGCGCCGTTATGCTGCCGATGTGATCGTAGCCGGTCCGCACTTGGACGTTGTTCTGCGGATTCATGATGGCGTGAAATGTGAAGATGACGTCGCGCGCCGTCAGCGGCGCGCCGTCTTGCCATTTCAGGCCCTTGCGGAGATGGTACGTCAGCGTCATGCCGTCGCGCGAGATACCGCCGTTCTCGAGGGTCGGCACTTCGAGGGCGACCTCCGGCACGTACTGTTGATGATCGTCGATGTTGAAGAAGTATTGGTAGACGAAGTACGATAGGTCGATCGTCGTGGCCTGAGTGGACACGAGCGGATTCAAGGAGTCCGGCTCTGCGATCTCTGCGTAGCGCAGGACGCCCGGCTGCGAGCCGCTGCGCCCACTTGTGCCCGACGTGCTTTGCGAGACGTTCGAGCACGCGGTCGCAACGGTTGCCAGCGCAGCAGCCAGCACCGTGACGGCCAGCAGTCGTGGATTCGTCATCGTGGGTACTCCTTGTGTTGTTTGGTTGCGCCGAAGAGCGGCCTCAAGGGCCGGTCGGAGCGCCTGGCAAGACGGTGATCGTCGCGATCATCGTCGGTTGGAGCGAACTGTGATATTGGAAGGTGCCGGGGATAGAGGCGACCCACGTCCATCGGCCGCCGTTGGGCGCGACGATGCCCGAATCGAATGCGCCGGCTACGGTCGCACTGTGCGGCTGCGTGTCTTGGTTCACGAAGATGACAAGTGTTCCGAGTGCAACGGTGACATTCGTGGGATTGAATGCCCCTCCGCCCGCGCCGGTCATATTGATCGTGACTTGTCCGGTAGCCACCTTTTGCTGACACGCGGCGCAGGCTAGCAGCGTCAGCGCGAGAAGCGTCACGCGAATCGCGGCGCGCCCGCGCGATGGTATATTCATGTGATTCGCGCTTCTGTCGGACGCGAAGCAAACCCTACCGCAGCGCGCGCGGCGCGATCGAGAGGTCGACAATTGTGTTCGCTTTGCTCGCGCTTTTCGCGGCCGCGCTCACTATCGTCTATCCCGGACCCGGTGCGCATCTTCCCGCCGTAGCGCGCTCGTTTGTGTTCGGCGCTTCGCCGCCCGGGTCACATGTTAGCGTCAATGGCACGGCTGCGCATAGTGCGGCGGACGGCGCATGGATCGCATACGTGCCGCTCGCACCCGGTGATTTCACGCTGTCCGTAAGCGCCGAGGGCGCTCGCGTGTGGTCTTTGCAGCGCGAGATCCACGTGGACGCGCCGCTGCGCACAAATCCGCCGGCGCCTGCGCGATTCGACGGTGCTCTCGCCTCGCAGCCGTTCGAGGATCTCGTCGTGCGCGTCGGCGATGTCGTGCGGTTCCAAGTCAAAGGAAGCACGGGAGCCCGGGTGACGGCGCGAGTCGGCAGCGCGGATCCGGTTCGGCTCACGGAAACGGCGTTGAACGGAGCCCGCGGAATTTACCAAGGCGAACTTCGAGTGCGGCCCGGCGCGAACGCCGGGCCGCTGCGCGTCATGTACACGTTGCGATCGGCGGACGGCAGCGCGATCGCGATCGAAGCGCGCGGGCACGTGACGTTCGACGGTTCGGCACAGCCGCGCGTGGGTTCGGTCGTGCTCACGCGAACGGAGGACGGTGAACGCCCGTACGGCGTCGTCATGCGCTCGCCCGGCAACGACTACTTCCTGTTTCCGCCCGCCGGCACGCCATTTGTAATAGATGGGCGAGACGGCAACTTTTATCGCGTGGACACAGGGTCCAGCGTATCCGGTTTTATCTATAAGGATACTCTGCGCATCGAACCGATCGGAACACCTCAGCCGAATGCGATCGTGAGCGGCGTCGGCACCGTCGACTTCCCGACCGAGACGCTCGTCGAAGTGCACTTGTCGTCGCGTGTACCCTTCACACTTGCCGAGTCGAGCGCGGTGACCGGACTCAAACTCACGCTGTTCTCCACGACCGCCGCAACGGCGGCTATTTCGGCGGCGGGATTGGCGGCCGGGGTTTCAACGGTCAGCCAAACGACCGCGCCAAGGAACGCTCTTGGCATACGTATCGAACTTCGCCAGCGTTCGATGTGGGGCTATCACGTCTACTGGGCGGGCGACGATCTGGACATCTCGATCAAGAAACCGCCGCACATGGACGCGGCACCATTGCCGGCGCTACGCGGACTTCTCGTCGTCGTCGATCCCGGGCACTCGCCTGACACGGGCGCGATTGGCCCACTCGGCACGCAAGAGCGCACCGCGAACCTCGAAATCGCTCGCCGGCTGGTGTACCATCTCGGGCTCTTCGGCGCGCGCACGCTGCTGACGCGCAATGATGACAGCGGGCGCGGACTCTACGACCGCACACTGACGGCGACGGCTGCGAACGCCGATGTGCTGATCAGCGTGCACAACAACGCGTGGCCCGACGGCACGGATCCGGCCTCGCAACTGGGATATTCTGTCTACTATTACCACGCGGAGAGTCTCGACCTCGCGAAAGCGATCCACGCCGCGTACGCGCGCGACACGCAACTGCCAGACGCCGGCCTCTTCCGCGAAGACTTCGCCCTCGCGCGCCCGACCGAGCAGCCGTCAGTGCTCACCGAATCGGCGTTCATCACCTGGCCGGATGAGGAAGAGCTCTTGTTGTCGCCGTCGTTCGTCGATCGCCTCGGAGCCACGATTGCGGACGGCCTTGAGCGTTGGGCAGAATCGCGCCGCGCGCTCGAAACTTCCAAATGAAGGGGCCGACTTTGAAGGGGCCGACTTTATGTCGGCCCTGGCAAACGTAACGTGGGCCGATATAAAATCGGCCCCTGCAGAATTGCGGCCTTGCACAACGTGGGCCGATATGAAATCGGCCCCTTCAGAATTGCGGCCTTGCACAACGTGGGCCGATATGAAATCGGCCCCTGCAGAATTGCGGCCTTGCACAACGTGGGCCGATATAAAATCGGCCCCTGCAGAATTGCGGCCTTGCACAACGTGGGCCGATATGAAATCGGCCCCTGCAGAATTGCGGCCTTGCACAACGTGGGCCGATATAAAATCGGCCCCTGCAGAATTGCAGCGTTGATGTGGTGACTACTGCTTGCTGATCGTTCCCTCGGCCAGCTGCAGCGCCGCCTGCGCCACTTTGAAGTTATACGTCGCCGTGATTTGATCGCTCTCCGCGGTAGTCAGGCCGACCTGCGCGTTCAAAAGCAGTGGCAGCGTGGTCACGCCAGATTTGTACTGCGCGTTTGTCACGTCCAGGACAGTGCGCGCGTTTGCGAGTTCCGCGTCGGCCGCGGTCACGCTCTCGCTCGCGGTCGCGAGATTCAAGATCGCTTGTTGGACGCTCAACCCCACGCCGAGAACGGCGGTCTTGAGATTCGCGTGCGCGATGTCGGCTTGCGCCCGCGCGCTGACTGTTTGCGCGTGGATGGCGCCGCCATCGTAGAGCGGGAACGTCAGCCCGAGACCATAGGAATAGTTGTTCCCATTGCGTCCAAAGCCCGGCGCCGTGCCGGATGCGCCGTCGGACGCGGTCGCCGACAGTTGCGGAAACCGCGCCAGCGCTGCCGCGTTGACGGCGGCATCGGCGGATTTAGCGGACGCCTCGGCCGCGAGCAGATCGGGTCGCGTGATCGATGCGACTGCCATCGCTTGATCGGGTGTCATGAGCGGACCGATAGCCGTCGACGTGTCATCCAAAAGATTGACGGTGGGCGCTGAAGGCAGTCCCATCGTGTTGAGCAGCGTCGTCAGCGCGAGTTGTTCGCCGTTGCGCTGCTGCGCGACTTTGAGCCTGGCTTGCGCGACCGGAAAAAGCGCCGTCAAAACGTCGGCCTTCGAAGCAAGGCCGGCTTTATATTGCGCGTTGACGAGATTGTATTGGACCAAGGCGAGATTCAGCTGGTCGTTGGCCGCGCTCAGCGCGTGCCGCGCTTGCAGCGATGCGTAATAGTCTTGCGCAAGCGTGAAGAACAATGTTTGGACGGTGCGCGCGAGCGAATAGCGCGCCGCGTCTTCGTTCAGCGTGGCCGAGACGATCTGCGAGCGCAATCTGCCACCGTCGAAGATCAGCTGTCGCACGTTGACGTTCGCGCTGTTCGATGTCAGTTGCCCGATGCTTGGTGCAGGCGTCGCGCCGGAACCCTGCGATCCGGTCGAAGCTTTCGTGCGCGTCGAATCAGCGGAAACGCTGATGTTCGGGAGGCCGCCGCTGTGCGCGAGGCCGGTCGCGCCGCCCGCCGCGTCCAGCTGCGCGCGTGCAATAGCCAAGAGCGGCGACTGCGCAAGGGCGATGTTCTCCACGTCGAGCAGACCGAGAGACAGCGGCATTGCAGAGGCTCCCGGATGCGGCGGCACCGAGGATGGCGCAGCCGGAGGCGCTGTACCGTAGGTCATGGAGGGCGTCGCCGGCGAGGGCGAGGGGCTCGGCGCCGGAGCGGCCTGTACGGCGGTAGCGGTGATCATCGCGAGCGCGCAAGCATACAAGGGGAGTGCGATCTTCATGCGGTTTCCTTATGACGACTGTTTAACGGTCCGTGACGGCGAAGCCCAAGGTTGGCGGCGCGGCAGCCCTGAGTCCTCCGCGGCGCCCACGCGTTCGCCGGGCTCAATCGTACTATATCCTACTTAGACGCTACTTAGACGGCGGCGAAGCAATCGCGACGCCGTTGGCGACGACGATCTGGACCGGCGAGCCGTCTTGCAGCGAGTCCGGACGCTCGGTGATGACTTGCGTGCCGGCAGCGATACCTCGGCCGCTGACCTCCGCGCGATCCTGCGTCTGCAATCCGACGACTACCGGAAGCGCCTTGGCTTTGCCGTGATCGACGATGTACACGGCCGACCCATCTTGAGTTGAGATAACAGCCGTACGCGGCACAGTCAGAGCGTTATTATGGCGCGCGGCGACGAACGCGACGGTCGCTACCATGCCGGCCTTGAGCTCGATCGTGGGATTCGGGATCGCGATGCGCGCGAGATACGAAAGCGTGCCGGTATTGGTCGCGGCATTGAGGTTGTCGACTTTGCCGGTCCAATTGCGACCGGGCAGCGTCTCCACAGTGACGCTCGCGGGCGTGCCGGCGCTGACCGACCCAAGATCGGAATCAGGGATGCCGACGGCGACGAACGCGGGGTCCATCTGTGAGACTTGGACGAGCGGCGTGCCGGGCGACGCAAGCGATCCCGGATCGACGCTGCGCTGCGTCACGACGCCGTCGAACGGCGCGGTGACTGCCGCTTGCGCGATCTGGGTTTGCACGAATTGCACGGCCGCGGCATCTTGCGCCGCGGTCGCGCGCGCCGTCTCGATGTCGGACTGCGCCGAGCTTCCGCTTCCGGCGGACATGTTGGCGTTCTGTGCGGCTACCTGGGCGCTGCGCAGCGTCGATTCCGCGGCGGCGTACGCGCTCAACGCTTGGTCGAGCGTTGTCTGCGAGACATACCCCTGTTTGAACAGTGATTGCGTGCGCGCGAGGTTCGAATTGGCTGCGTTCGCCGCGACCTGCGCGGACTCTAAGCCGGCTTGCGTGGTTGAGGCGCTGCCGACGTCGTTCGAGACAGACGAATGCATCCGCGCCTGCGCCGCATCGTACGCCGCTTGATTCTGAGCAAGCGTTGCGCGCAGCGTTGAGTCGTCGATCTGGACCAAGAGCTGACCTTTGCGGACGCGGTCGCCGATCTGCACGTTCACCGCTAGCACTTGACCTGATATTACGGATGAAAGATTCGCTTGCTGCCCCGGTATGATCGTCCCCGTGAGCGTGAATGTCGAAGCGATCGGGCCACGGACGATGCGCGCGACCGAGACGGGAACCGGCGGCGGACCTTGATCGGCGGACGCGCCGCTTGATTTCCCGCCGCATCCGGCGAGAGAAAGCATGGAAACAACGGCGATGCAGGCGCCCGCGATGTTTCGGACTGGCGATAGATGTGCGGTCATAAGCCTTGTTACTCGCGCGTCTCGCGGTTTGTTTCGTCGCAATTCGAGGGGTTGGAAGCTGCTTCGGCTCAGGTCCCAAGTAGTCTTGCGCGCGCGCGCCGAATCGGGCGAGCGATGGAGAGACGCGAACCGGCGCCGATGATCGGTTGGATAGTGGTCGCCGCGCTATTCATCATTGCCGGCCTGTTGTTCTGGCGATCGATCAACATCGTGACGCACGTGCCGGACTCCGCCACGTCTTCGGGACTGGCGCATGTCGGCAGGCCAGCCCCGAGTATTCCACTCGTGACCCTTGCCGGGTCTACCGTCGCTCTAGGATCGTACAGCGGCAAACCGCTCTGGGTGAATTTTTTCGCGACCTGGTGCCCGCCGTGCAAAGATGAGCTGCCGCAGATCGAGCGCCGCTACGATCGCCTTCATCCCTCCGGCCTTGTCGTGCTCGGAATCGATCAGCAGGAGGAGCCGAAAATCGTCAAGCCATTTATCGCGCGCTTTGGACTTCGGTATCCGATCTTGATCGACAATGGCAAGGGGCCGAACGTGTACTTTCTTCAAGCGCTGCCGACGTCAGTATTTATCGACCGTCAGGGAATCGTACGCTTCATCCAAATCGGCGAGATGACGCCGCCGATGATGGACAAGGCTCTCGCCACGATTTTGTAATCGGGCAACCTCCCGCGCGGCATCACCGGTCGATGCCTGCGCCGGGGACGCGGCGGAAAATCGGGATAGTCAAGTTCCGCCGCTCGACTTCGGCGGCTCTCGCCGCCGAAGACGCCCCGGCTATCGACATCGCCGGTGCTGCCGTCGGATGCGCGCCAGTCACAAAACGCCGGCGCGGCACGCCCGAGCGAGGCGTTGAACGAGGAGCGTAGCCACGGATGGCGGGAGCGACGAAGTGAACCGAGCTACTGAGTGAGCTGGATGCGAACGAAGGAGCGTCCTCGCTGGGCGTGCCGTGCCGGCGGTTCGGTGGCTAGTGCTGTGTTTCGATGGACTTGCCGCGGGAGGCGAGCCACGTTTTGGCGGCTTCAGCTTTGCGCAGATCGGAGCGGATAACAGTGATATAACGCGGGCAATTCGGTCCTTCTGTTTCATTGCAATAGCCGCGCACGCACGTCGCGCCCGCATCTTTGAACAGAACAGGATCTTCACGTTTGAGAATCCGCAACACTTGAAACGACATCTCGCGGATCTCCCACTGCGCCATGTTGCACGTCCGCAGCGATAGAAATTCATACCACGCACGTGCGTTGCCGGAGACGACGAGCTGACTCGCAGCGGCATTCGGGAGGACAAAGCGCGCATCTTCACCGGGAATGCCGGCGGCGATCATCGCCTCGTACGTCGCGCCGATCTCAGCCATTAGCGCATCGAACCGCTCGGACAACGCGGGCAGCGACGCGATCCGCTTGGGTTTTACGTACGGAAATTCCGCGTTCTTGAACGCGAGATAACGCTGGCTCTGTTGATCGAATTGCAGATGGCGGTGGCGGACGAGTTGGTGCGTCGCAGCGCGCGAAAGTCCCGTCACACCGAAGATATAGATGTTGTGCTCGAGCGTGGAGTGGTGACCGGCGGCCCGCACGCGATCGACGGTCTTGACCATGTCGTCTTGACGGTCAGTCCACCGTTTGGTGATAGCCTCGGGAGAATTCGCGGAGTAACAGGTGCGGGCTGCGGTCGCCGTCATGGCTGTCGGATTCGGCGATTTTTCGAGCAGTGCAACGCGGACATTGGTTTCGGGCATAGTGACGGCCGGTTGTTCTTCCGTACCCCAAAAGCCCCTATCCGCTACCCCACCCAGAAGGGTAAAGCAAGCCTCCTCCGAACAAGCCGGGGTTGGCGGACTGCGAACAGGTGGTCGTAAACCTGGGACCGGGACGCCGGGCGGACCGGTCGTTGCGTGCGGCGATGGCCCGATGCAACGAAAGATTTCCCGCCTACGTTACCGGGACGTACGCCTCTCCTTTAGTGTTTTGTCTACGCGCGCCACTTGTCATGCGTTTACGTGCGGTTGCGCAAGGGAAAACCGAAGGAGACAAGCCCTGCCGAGCGGTCGCGGATATTCCGGGTCGACCGACGCTCAAGCTAGGCGAACGATCACACGCGGAATAACGACCATGACACAGTCCTTTAGGAGGGCATAGATTTGAAAAAATTCCACATCGCGGCCTTGTTAGCGATGCTATTCGTCGCACTAGGTATCGCGCCCAGCTTCGCTGCGTCCGGAACGGGAACAACGGCAACGTCCGGATCACAGGTCGCTGACGCAGCGATGGATTTCGGCAATCCGCCATCCGGCGAAGTGCCGATCCTATTCAACGACCACCACGTCTACGCGAATCCCGACGCTCTGCGTCAGGGTCGCGTGCTCGCCGCGCTGGTCAAAAACGGCGCGATCCTCGTTCCGCTGGCAAGCATGTTCCAGCAAATGGGCGGAACGTCGACGTATGATCCGGCCACCCACTCGGTGACCGCGAAAAAGGATGGCGCTGAAGTCCAAGTGACGCTCGGCAAGAACGAGGTCATCATCAACGGCGAATCACGGCCGCTAGATGTTCCGCCGATGATGTGGAAGGGCAATCTGCTTGTGCCCGTCCGCGTGATCTCAGAAGCGCTCGGCGCGTACGTCGAGTGGGTGCCGTCGCAACACGTTTGCGTCGTGCGCTACATCCCGCCGACGCCCATTCCCACGCCGCCGCCGACACCGATCCCGACCACCCCGCCGACGGCAGCTCCGACACCCATGCCAACCGTGCGACCGGTGATCGGCTACGTCCAGGGTGGCGTCACGAGCGGTCAAGTTGCGAACGAATTCGCCGCGAATGTTCGCGACACCACGGGTCCGACGAACTCGACGAACGGCCTCAACGGCTCGTACGTCGGCTCGGGCGTGTACCTGATGGACCCGTTCGCCGTCAAGATCGACTGGCGTCAAGACTCCTACACATCCACGAACAACGCGATTTTCAACGGCGGACCTGGCACGCAGTTCAACACCGTTGACGGCGGATCGGCGACCGTGGCCCAGTTCCACGCGCGTCAGTCCACAATCGACGGACGGCTTGAATACCGCGTCACGAATCCGAACATCTACATCGGCGTCGGCTACCTCCAGGCGTCCAACAGCTACGGAATACCGGCGCTGCACGCGATCGGCGCAGGCTTGGAGAAACTGCCGGACATGAATAGGACATGGGATATCTTCGGATCGGTGTTCTACTATCCCAACGCGAACGGCACGCTGACCGAACTCACCCAGGGTTCGAGCACGGCATCGCAGTTCAAGATGGAGTACGACATCTTCAAGTACGACGCCGGCATCGACGTCAACCTGGGCACATCGCCGTTCTACCTCTACGGTGGATTCAGCGGTGACAAGTACAACGCGAAGCAGTTCGCGCCGATCAACCAGACGCACGCGGGCCCGTACCTCGGCTTGGGCGTCCACGTCTGATCTGATCCCGGACCGGATACAAACGAAGAGGGCGCCTCGCTGAGGCGCCCTCTTCTTCGTTTAGGCGACTAGTCGCCGGTGCCTAGGGAATAGAAGGAACGCGCAACCCCAACACGTCGACGTCGAACGGTGAATAGATCCGAAACGGCGACGCCGCAGCGCTTGGGTCGACATCGATGACGGGATTGTGTGCTTGCAGCAGCGCGGTGTACCAGCGCGCGCTGCTCGTGCCGCTGGATCTATCCGCGAGATATACCGCATAGACGACGGCTAAGCTGGCTGTCTCGGGCGTCTGCTTGCGCTCCAGGAACTTCACGAAGGATCCGGTCGTCCGGGGAATCCAGACGTCTCGCGGATAGCGGTTGGTCCAATCGAAGAGGGCGCCTGCGACTGCGTGGATGCGCGTCTCTTGCAGCGGCAGTGCGAGCGGCGAATCTCCTTCAACGTTCATATCGTGGATGATGTTGCGCATGCCGAGATTGCTCAATTTGAATCGGCCGAAATACTCGTCGGCGGGCGCCGGCGCCGAAGTGAAGGGGCGCGCGGTCGCCGTGAACGGATGCCACGTATGGTCGTCAAACGGAACGGCGCTGGCCGCTGCTATCGCTGGGGCTGCGGCTGCGAATGCCGGTGCGGCGGTTGCGGATGCGATCAGAACGGAAAAGGCGGCGATGCGGTGGACCTGCATGCCGCCTTGTTTTTGCTGCCGCCGCGCGCAGCCTGCTTTCGGACTAGGGGTGAGGAGTCGGGGCCGTTTGCGGCGTTAGCTTTGACGTTGCCGATGCCTTCGTAGTCGCGGTCGTGGTGGTGGTAGCGGTGGTTGTCGCCGTCGTCGTCCCAGCGGGCTTACTCGTGTCCGTCGTCGTGCTCGCCGTCGCGGCTTGTGCCGGCGGCGGAACTGCTGCGAGCGCCGGCTCGAACATCGCGGCGGCTTCGGCCCGAGCCTTCGCCGTGTACGGCGACGTCGCGAAGTGGCCGAAGAGCAGGGTGCGGCAACGCTCGGCTTCGCGGTTCCCATCGGCTGTGTTCATCGCCCAGAATTCATGCGACATATAGTAGGCTTTGCCGGGAAGCCACGTGTCGTGCGGATATTTCTTCGACCAATCTTCGAGTGCGTCTTCGGCCAGCGCGAGTTTGTCGAAGTACGCGGCCGCGTGCGCCGGATCAAATCCCTCGCGTAACTTCGTGTCGTGGATGGTGTTGCTGATGCCAAGGATACTGAGCTTCATGCGACCGAAATACTCGTCCGCCGGTGCGACCGCCGGCTTGGCGGCCGCCGCAGGCTTTGCGGGGACATGTTTCGCTGTCGCAGGCGCTGGCTTGGATGCAAGCGTTCCGGCAGACGCAGCTTGTGTCAGCGCAGCTGCGATGATGACGCCGATAACGGCAGATTTCTCGATCACGGATGGCCTCCCGGAAGCGCAAGTCGGCAGCGTTCGGACGGCCCATAAGGCTCAAACCCTGCTACCGCTTCGATTATAGAAAAGCGCTGGATGGCCAAGCGAGTGTCGCGCGTCACGGTCCGGATAGCTTGTGCTCAGCTTGTCGCCCGGCCGATCGCCCATGCGCGCGCTGCGCTTACGGATATCCTTGCGGCGATCGCGGCGGCCGGAGCGGTCTCGGCCGACTTTCTCGTGCTGCCCGAATGTGCTTATCCCGGATACGTGCTCCTATCCGCCGACCCGTATCGCAAGAGTCGAATTCCGTCCGCTTCACAGGCGCTCTCGGCCGTCGGGGATGCGGCGCGACGCGCGCGGGTCAACGTCGTGCTCGGTATCGCGCGCGCGGGCGCGACCGGCAGATTGCGCAACGAAGCGGTGCTTATCGATAGAAGCGGAGCGATCGCAGGCGTCTACGCCAAATCGCACCTGTGGAATTTCGACCGCCGCTGGTTTAAACGCGGTTCCGAACTCCCGGTGTTCGAAACGGACCGCGGCCGCATCGGGATCATGATCTGCGCAGACGGTCGCGTGCCCGAGATCGCGCGCACCCTCGCAAAGCGCGGTGCGTGGCTGATCGCGGATCCGACGGCGTGGGTCGGCGTCGGACCATCGTACGCGGAAATCCGCAATCCTCAGGTCGAGTTCGCGCTGCGGACGCGCGCTTTGGAGAACGGCGTCGCGATCGCCGCTGCGGACAAGTGCGGTTCTGAGACCGGCGCGGTGAACTACGTCGGCCGAAGCATCATAGTCCGGGCCGATGGCAGCGCGGCTGCGAAGGCGCCCGCGGCTGGACCTGCGTTCATCGTCGCCGACCTCGTCCGCCACGCTCCGCGACCGCAGACCGCCTTGGTCTCGAAATCGCAAGCGGTTCGGTTGCGTGCAGCGGTGAGAGCCGACCGGGAGACGAGCCTCGGAGTCAACTCACGGCGGTCGGTGACGATCGGCATATATCAGTCGCCGAGACGCGCCAGAGACTCGCGCACGCGCCGTGAGGCGTTCAAGTCCTTGAAAGCACAGGGCGCGGACGTCACCATCGACACGTCCGCGCAAGCTCGCGAAATCGCGGCCGCGCTTCGCGCGACGCGCGGGGTACGGTGCTCGGTCATCGAAGGCCGCGATATGTTCGCTCCCGAACCTGCCCGCGCCGACGCGCTCGCAGGCGTAGATATCATCGCATGGGTGCGCCCGCCGAAAACGCAGACCGTACGGGATTTCGCCCGCACGCGCGCGTTTGAAAACCGCGTCTTCGTCCTTGTCTGCGCGTCAGCGGACGATCGCGAGCCGGCGTGTGTCGTCACGCCTGATGGAAGCGTGGCCGCGACGGCGCTTGCCGGCGTGCCCAGCGGCTTCACCTACGCAGTTCGCGTCGATCTGGCGCGCGACAAGTCCGTGGTGCCCGGCACCGATGCGTTCGCGGACCGCACGCCCGCCGCGTACGAACTATTTCTGTGAGCCGGCGGCTGCAGGCATGACCGCGGAGATCCGATGAGCGAACGCTACACGACCGGCGAAGCTATGGAACATGTAGAGCACGCGCGTGAAGCGCTCGAGAAGTCAGAGCACTACTTGCTCAAGCACGTGCCGCTTGCCGCCGCGGTCCTGGCGGTGTTCGCGGGCCTGTCGAGTCTACTGGGCGCGCGAACCGGCGAGGCGATGCTCGCCACGCGCACGGAGGCGGTGCTATCGCAAGCACGCGCGACCGACGATTGGAATGAATACGAAGCCGACAGCCTCAAAGCGCACTTGAACGAGACGGTCGGCGTGCTCGCGCAAACACCGGCCGGCAAAAGCGCGCTTGTCGCGGCGGCGAAGCTGTATCGATCGCGTCAGGGTCCGATCGGCGAGCGAGCGCTTGCGAGCGAGCGTAAGCGCGACGACGATATCGAGCAGTCGGCGCGACTCGAACGCCGCAAGCAGCAATTCGACATCGCGGTGGCGCTTGCCGAAATCGCGATCGTCCTCACGTCGGTCGCGGCGATGACCAAGCAACCTGGTCTTTTTGTCACCGCGGCGTGCATCGCGCTCGCCGGAGTCGTGTTCGACGTCCTTGGGTTCGTCATTTGATCCGCGCTGCTGCGGTTCTGGCGTTTGCCGCCGCTCTCGCGACGTCCGGCGCGGACTTCAATGCGGTGCGCTCCGGCAACCAGCCCGCGGCGCACGTCGTCGTCGCGCCCCGCACTGCGGCCGTTTTTGCGGGCGGATCCCTGCGCATGCATGCCGTCGTCATCGGCGCGAGCACGGACAACGAACCTATAACGTGGTGGCTCTTCGGCGCGGGCCACATCGACGGAGACGGGACCTATCATGCCCCGGCCGTCAGCGGCGACGTCGTCTCGATCGTCGCGGCCACGAAAGGCGCCGCCGCCGCCTCCCGGGTGGACGTTGTCGCGCCGCCTGCGGCGCTCGCGCCTCTCGCGATCGTGGCTTGCTTTGGCGATGGATCGCTCGACGTCCGAAAATCCGGCGGCGACGACTCGTTCGGCCGCCTCGCAGTCGGTGACGCGCTCGGGGGCATCGCCGTTTCAACGGATGGCGCTGTGGCGTTCGCCACCGACGGGGAGCGCGTCGTCTCGATCGATCTCAATGCGATGTCCGCCAACCAATCGAAGCCGATAGCCGGCGCACGGTTCAGCGAAGCGGCAGCGTTGCGCGACGGTCTTTTCGCGGCGACCAATGCAAACGCCGGGGAACACGATGCCGGCGTCTTTATCTTTAGAGCGTCCGCGGCGAGCGTGCCACAGCTCCTCGCGTCGGCACCGGCCGGTGACACGCCCGAAGGTCTTGCGGTGGGGCCGGACGGCAAGACGTTGTATGTCACGGGCGTCAACTCGGATTCGGTCATGCGATTCGCCGTCGCCGGCGACGGCTCGTTGCGCCGCACCGGTTGGGCGCAGACGGGTACGCGTCCGTTCGGCGTCGCACTCGCTGCGCGTCGTGGACTTCTACTCGTCGCCGACAACGACACGCCCACGCTGAGCGGACGCGCTTCGCGGCCCGGTCTGGAATTTTATGCGCTGGCGTCGATGCGCAGGATCGGACAGTCGATCGCGACCGGATCGGCGAACGCGCTGCCGCTCGGCATCGCAGTCGACGAACGTGAGGACCGCGCGTTCGTCACCAACGAAGGCGACGACGATGTGGCTGTCTACTCGCTTCGAACGTTTGCGAGGCAGGCGACGCTTCGCGTCGGCCGCACTCCGTGGCTCCCCGCTGTGGATCCGCGCCGCGATCTGCTCTACGTCGCAGACGCGCGCGATGACACGATCGATATCTTCGACACGCGGACGCTTCATCTGCGCGCTCGCGCGGAGACGTGCGCGTACCCGATCGACATCGGCGTCGCGAGATAGGACGAGGAAGCACTCGTGCGCGCTGTATTTGCATCTCGACTCGGCGGCGACTCGCCGCTCGACAACCTCACGATCGGCGACAGGCCCGAACCGGAGCCGGGTCCTGGCGAAGTCCGCGTGCGCGTGCACGCCGCCACGTTGAACCGTCACGATTACTTCACGCTGCAGGGAATCGTCGGATATCCGTTCGAGCCGCCGCGCATCCTCGGCTGCGACGCGGCGGGCGTCGTCGACCGATATGGCCCCGATAGGCCGCCGGGTTCACCGGATCCGGGGGCACCGGTCGCGGTCTACCCAGTGACGTTTTGCGGAAAGTGCCCCCGATGCGGCGCCGGCGACCCGATGCTCTGCGATCGATTCACGCTGCTCAGCGACGGTGATCGCGAAGGGTCTTTCGGCGACTACCTCGTTGTGCCGGCGCAATGTGTTCTGCCCAAACCTGAGACATTGTCGTTTGCAGAGACCGCGGCGCTGGGGACCACGTATCTGACGGCGTACCGGATGCTCTTCGTCAAGGCCGCGCTGATGCCGGGTCAGAGCGTGCTCGTCCAGGGAGCCGGCGGAGGGCTGGCGACGGCAGCGATCGCTCTCGCCCGCGAGGCAGGTCTAACGGTTTTCGTCTCTTCGAGATCTGCGGAAAGACTCGAAGCGGCGCAGCGGATCGGCGCGCAGCACGGAGTGCTGGCAGGGCGCGATGCGGCAAAAACTATTCTCAAGCTTTCCGGCGGAGGCGTGGATGCGGTCATCGAGTCTGTCGGCGAGCCGACGTGGGCTACGAGCTTGCGTGTTCTGAGACAAGGCGGAGTAATCGTCGTTTCGGGCGCCACTGCCGGCGCGAATCCGCCCGCCGACCTCGCGCGCGTGTTCTGGCGGCAATTGCAGATCAAAGGTTCGACTATGGGCACGCTCCAGGAATTTCGCGATCTGCTTCGCTTCGTGACACCTCGCGGCATCAAACCGCTGATCGATCACATCTACCCCGCCGAGAAAGCGCGCGAAGCGTTCGTGCGCCTGGCCGCGGGCGACGTCTTCGGCAAACTAGTTCTCTCGTTTGAATGAAGTCGCCGGGCTACTACCGGCCCGTATGAACGGCGATGTCAGCGCCGGGGACGCGGCAGAGCATCGGGATAAGTCTAACTCCGCCGCTCGACTTCGGCGGCTCTTGCCGCCTCAGACGCCCCGGCTTTCGACATCGCCGTTCATACGCGGCGAATCGCGCAAGCCGACGATGGCCGCGCGAGATGCTCAAGCGAGGCGTTGAACGAGGAGCGAAGCCATGGATGGCGAGAGCGACGAAGTGAACCGAGCGACGCTGCGAGCGGGATGCGAGCGAAGGAGCGTCCTCGCGGAGCATGTCGCGCGGGCTTTGTCCGCTCGGATCGATTTGACGCTAAAGTAGGGCGAGGCCGAGGCCGATAAGAAAAATGTGGAGTCGGTCGGTCACTTTGCATCGCTCGCGAGCCGACGATCGACTCTACGCTTGGAAGACCGGGGCTAAGGCTCCGGCCTTTTCACTTTGTTGGGCAAGGAAAACGCGTAGCCCACGAATCCCCCGATGACGAGAGCTATTCCAAGCGCGCAGATCCATATCGGCGCCGCCCCCGCGGTGATGACCGCCGGGTAGGTCCCGAGCGCGAATCGCAACCGGACGCCTGACGAGCTGACCTCCCTTCCGTCGACCGCTACCCCGTCGAACAATGCCGCACCATTTGATTCGCGGATCTGCAGAACGAGAAACGGAACCGTGATACCGCGCGCCGGAAGGCCGTCGAAATATTTTACGCCGACGTCGCGGTGCAGCGGCGGCACGCTGAAGAAGTCGATCGGGCGCGCGTCCGTATCGACCTGCGGAAACGTCAGATATGGCGAGAGAAATGCGACGTTATTCGGTTGCGTCGTGGTCACAGGGCGCCCTCGCGTGTCGAGCGCGGAGACGTGTGCGATCGGCCAACGGACCGACGTGAATGCGAACGGTCCGGCGCGAACGACCTCACCCGGCGCGACCGAAAACACGTGGTCTCCGTCGCGGATGATCGCCGCTGCCGGCCAGACTCGCGCGTTGCCCGACTCGCTTACATCCGCATACGACACGCCGACTCGAGCGTAGTGCTCGGGCGAGTAGTCTTGCCCCGGTGCCGCAGGCACTCGGACCGGGGCACCGCCGACGATGTCCGCATAGACGAATGCGGCCGCGAGCAGCGCGCCGCCGATGGATGAGATCGCCGCGGATCGTTCGTGCATCGTTTGCGCGCCGGCGCTTCGGATGGCTGATGACAACACGAAGGCGCCGGCAAGCGCCACCGCGAGGTCGACGACCCAACCGTGCCAGATGGCTACGAACGGATGCAGCTGTGACGCGCAGACGAGAGCCGCGACGAGCACGCTGACGGCGATCACCGGCGCGCCGGCACGCATAGATCTCCGATCCACGAACGGTCGTTCGAGTGTGAACGTGCGCCTTGTTCCCGGATGCTGCAGCCGTAACATTTTCGGCGCAGCTGCGTCATATGGTTGATCCGACGAGGATCGATTTCCAGGAGGATTCACACCGACACCATGTCTACTTGCGCGTTCTGCGGCGTCCAGTCGTCTTTCGGATCCAACCGCTTCGCCCACCGCATCACGCCGCGCCGCACGCGAACGGTAAAAGTTTGCGTCGGATGCATCACCGCGGCCCGGGATGCCGGATATCGCATCGCCGAGAGCGAGCCATCCACCCATCCGACGCCCTCGCCGCCCGAATTCCGTCGCGCGAGCTGAACCAAGACCCCGAACTGTCCCAACGCAACACCGGCCGCGTACGTCCTGTACTGGTTAGTCGAGCGCTAGCGGCCGATAATCAAGGCATGGCGTTCCAAGCGCCCGGCGCGGACATCACGCAAAAAGCCGGCGGCTCTTGCGATGCGTTCAACGGATGAGCGCACCGCTTCGGGTCTTATTCGTCGCTGACGAAGAATCGCACGAACACGCGATGCTCGCCGAGCTTCGCGGAGCCGGCTATTCCGTGGAGCACGATCGCGCCGGGAACGAAGACGCTGTTCGCCGCGCTCTCGACTCCGCGCGCTGGGATATCGCGTTGTGCGATTCGCGCATCGCGCGATTGAGCGGGCATAAGATGCTCGCCGTAATCCACGATGCAGCACCGTCGCTGCCTATCGCTGTCGTCTCGCACGTCGCGGGCGAAGATGGCGCAACCGAATGCTTGCGAGCCGGAGCCTGCGACTTCATCTCGAGAGACCATTTCGCGCAGCTCGCAGCCTGCGTGCGCCGCGCGGTGACGAACCAACCAGATTCGTCCGGGTTCGAAAAGTCGGACGACCGCATTCGACTCATGACCGCGGTCATCGAGAATTGGGATGCGGGCGTGATCGTGTACGACGCCGTGATCCACGAGGACGGCTTCAACCGCATCGTATACGCGAACGAAGCGATCCGCCGCTACACGGGATTCAGCCCGGCAGAGCTCATCGGCAAGAGCCCCGACATCTTCTATCGCGGCAACGAGCATGCGACGGCTCGTCAGCAGATCCAGGCCGCCGTCCGTGCGGGCAGAGCTTGCCACGTCGATTTGACGCACGCCGACGCGAGCGGGCTGCCGATGCAGGTCGAGATGCAGACGTATCCGATCCGCAACACCGAAGGCGTCATTACGAATTGGATGGCGGTGCGCAGCGACGTCACCGCGCGTAAGCGTGCCGAAGAGGAACGACGGGCGACCGAAACGCGCTTGCAATTGCTTATGTCGCAGTTGCCGGTCGCCGTGCTGACCTACGACCTTTCGATGCGCGCCACTTCGGCGACGGGCGCCGAGCTGCGGCTGTTCCGTGTGCCGCTCGCCGCGATGCCGGGCATGAATCTGCGCGAGCTGGTACGCCCGGACGACCCGTATCGGGAAGCCGTGCTCAGCATGCACGAGCGGGCGCACGATGGCGAATCGTCGTCGATCGTCAAGGAAGATGCGCACGGCTCGTTCGAGACGTTCGTCGAGCCCTTCCGCAATGCCGATGGCGTCATCGTCGGATCCGTCACCGTGCTCGTCGACGTCACCGAGCGTGTCCGCGCCGAAGCCGCGCTGCACGCTGAAGAGGCGCGCTCGCGCGTCATCCTTGAGGGTCTGCCTGCCATCGTCTGGAGCGTCGACAAGGATCTGCGCTGGGGCTACAGCATGGGCGCGGGTCTCAAGCAGCTCGGCCAGACACCCAGCCAGATGACCGGGGTGCCTCTCGCCGAGTATTTTCAGACCGACGATCCAGATTTTCCGCCGATCGCCGCTCATCGCCGCGCACTACAGGGCGAGACCGTCAACTACGACATCACGTGGGATGGCCGGACCAATCGCTGTCACATCGAACCCATGCGAGATGCCGAGGGGAATATCACGGGCGTCATCGGCATCGCGTTGGACGTGACGGCAGAACTCGCGGCGCAGGAGTCGGTCCGTGCGGCAGAGAGCCGAGTCGAACTGCTCATCCGGCAGCTCCCCGCTTTGATGGTGACCATCGACACGGAGATGCGCGTGACGTGGAGCGCCGGAGCGGCGCTCTCCGCGATCGATCTTCAGCCGGCTGAGATCGATGGCATGAAGATCAGCGACTTCGCGGCAGACGATCACAGAGGTCGGATTGTCTACGGGGCTGTTCGCGCGGCACTGGCCGGTGAGTCCGCCGCGTTCGACTACGCGTGGAGCGGCCGCCGTTTCAACGCGCGTGTCGAACCGATGCGCGACTCGTCAGGAACCGTGACGGGCGCGCTCGGCGTCGCTGTGGACATCACAGAGCAGTACCGAGTTGAAGAGGCCTTGCGCAAGAGCGAGTTATCGCTCGCAGCCGCGCAAGAAGTCGCGCATCTCGGCAATTGGGAACGCGATCTGATCACCCACGAGACGATCTGGTCGGACGAATGCAGCCGCATATTCGGTCTCGTGCCCGGCCAAGAGAGACTTGAGACCGATTGGTTCTTTCGATTCGATCACCCCGACGATGCGGAGGCCGTGCGGCGCAGAGTCGCAGAAGCGACGTCGACGCACACATCCTATAACATCGATCATCGAATCATCCGCCGCGATGGGGCGGTCCGCTGGGTCCACGAGCAGGGCGAGTTCGTCATCGACGGAGGCGGCGTGCCGGTGAAGATGATCGGAACCGTGCTCGACATCACCGATCGCAAGCAAGCTGAAGATAGGCTCGCGTATCTCGCACATCACGATGCGCTCACCGATCTGCCGAACCGGTTGATGCTCGATGACCGCCTCTCTCAGACTATCGCGCATGCAGAGCGCAACGGACGTATCGCGGGCGTGCTCTTCCTCGATCTCGACCGCTTCAAGAACATCAACGACACTTTGGGTCATGCGGCAGGCGACAAGCTGCTGCGCAACGTCGCGGAGCGTCTCCAGGCATGCCTGCGTACGGGCGACACCGTCGCGCGGTCAGGCGGCGATGAGTTCATCATCGTGCTGGCAGACGTCGCGCATCTCGACGACATCGGAATCGTCGCCGGCCGGATCGTCGAATCGTTCGCGAAACCATTTTCGATCGATGGGCGCGAGCTGTTCGTCAGCGCGAGTGTCGGCATCAGCGTCTTCCCCTTCGACGGACGCGCCGTTGATGATCTCCTGCGCTGTGCCGACACTGCGATGTATCAGGCGAAAGACATGGGGCGAAACAACTTCCATTTCTTCACCGCGAACATGCATGCCAACGCGGTCGCGCGCTTGGCGCTCGAGGGCGACCTGCGACACGCGGCAGAACGCGGCGAACTGATCCTGCACTTCCAACCCGTGCTGGATCTGCCGTCCGGGCAGATCGTCGGAGCGGAAGCGTTGCTGCGATGGAAGCACCCGAAGCGCGGACTGATAGAGCCGGCGGACTTCGTGCCGCTCGCGGAAGAAACGGGCCTGATCGTGCCGATCGGCGAGTGGGTTTTGCGCACCGCGTGCGCCCAGGCTCGCCGCTGGCGCGACCAAGGTCATAACGGCATTCGGGTCATGGTCAACATCTCGCCGCGGCAGTTCCAGGACCGCAAGCTCGGCGCCGTGATCGACCGCGCGCTGGCCGACGCCGGTCTGCCAGCCGACCACCTAGAACTCGAAATGACGGAGTCGGTCATCATGCGCGACACAGACGACACGATACGCGCGCTCAAGGATCTCAAGGCGAAAGGCATCCGCCTCTCGGTCGATGACTTCGGAACCGGATACAGTTCGCTCGGCTACCTCAAGCTCTTCCCGGTCGACGCTCTGAAGATCGATCGGTCATTCGTGCGCGACATCTCGGTAGACGAGTTCGACGAAGCCATCGCGTCGTCGATCATCGGGCTTGCGCGCAGCCTTCGACTCCGCGTGATCGCCGAGGGCGTCGAGACGAGCACGCAGCTCGCGTTTCTCCGCCGCGCCGGATGCGACGAGATGCAAGGGCACTTGTTCAGCAAAGCGGTTCCGGCGCAAGAATTCGAAGCGCTTCTCTTCGATGACCGGCGTTTAGATATCGCCGGCTAGCGAGAGCGCCTGCATCATCGCCCGCGCCGCCGCGCGCGGCTCCCCCGATTGTGCGATCCATCGCAACACCGACACGGACTTCGCGCCTGCGCCGACGACGTCGGCGGCAGTCGACGGATCGATCCCGCCGATCGCAAAAAACGGCATCGCCGCGTGCGCTGCAGCGTAGCGGACCAATTCGAGACCGGCGGCTGCACGGCCGGGCTTGGTCGGAGTCGCCCAGACCGGCCCGACGCCGATGTAGTCCACAGGCGACGACCGCGCAGCGTCCACTTGCGCGGGAGAGTGCGTTGACAAGCCGATGATCGCGTCGGCGCCGACGATCCGCCTCGCGTCGGCAGCCGGCAGATCATCTTGGCCAAGATGGACGCCGTCAGCGCCTGCCAGAAGCGCGACGTCGGGCCGATCGTTCACGATGAACGGCACGCCGAGCCGGCGGCATGTCGACGCGCAGCGGCGGGCGACGTCGAGCAGGCTTCTGTCATCGAGGGTCCTTTCGCGCAGCTGAACCATACCCACGCCGCCGGCCACAGCCTCCGCAAGGAATGTCTCGATCGGGCGCACGGACGGCGAACCGTCCGTTATGAGATAGATGCGGACTGAAGCGACGCGCTCTGACGGCAGCAAGCCGTCAGCCGCCGCCGACCATGTGCGCGATCTCCACTGCATCGCCCGGTTCGAGCTCGGTCGTAGGGAACTGTTCGCGCAACAGCGGTTCGCCGTTGAATTCGATCACGACGGCGTTCGCGACTAACCCGAGTTGCTTCACGAGATCCGTGACGGTCGAACCGCGATTGACCGATGTCGATCGGCCATTCACGATCACTGCAACGGCGCTCACGCGCGCGATACCGCAGCGGTCTCGGTCATGGACTCCCAATCTTTGAACACCGGGTCGTACCCCGCTGCGCGCAAAGCGTTTGCGACCTCTTGGGGCGCGCGCATGTCTTCTAAATCGAACTGACCACCGGCATCGCCTGGATGCTCGTAGCCGCCGGGCTCCGTGCTCGAACCCGCGCTCATGTGCGTCACGCCGAGCGTCGAAAGGCGACCGCGGAGGACGGCCGGCTCGCGCGTCGAGAGAAAGATGCCCGCGGACGGAAACGCCAGACGAAAGGCGCAGACCAGCTGCGCGAGGGCCGCGTCGTCCACCGGATGACTTGGGACGTAGCCGCCTTCGGCTGAATTGATCCGCGGAAATGAGACGTTGATCTGCGAGCGCCAGCAATGGCGTTCGAGGAAGCGTGCGTGCGCGAAGAGGGCGAGCGCATCGAATCGCCAGTCTGCCAATCCGAGCAGCGCGCCGATTCCGAGATGGCGCATCCCGGCCTTACTCGCCCGCTCGAGCGCATCCATTCGCCAGGCATACCGCTTCTTTGGACCGCCAAGATGGTGGGCAGCGTACACGTCCTCATCGTACGTCTCTTGGTACAACACGACGCCGTCGCAGCCGGCATCGGCGTATGCACGATAATCCGGCTCTTCGGCCGCAGCGATTTCGAGCGCGACGTACGGCATCGTGGCTTTCGTCTGACGTATGCACGCGGCGACGTACTCTACGCCCACGCGCTTTGGGTGCTCCGCCGAAACGAGCAAGACATTGCGTATTCCTCGGCGGGCGAGCACATCAGTTTCCTTTGCGACTTCATCGAGCCGCAAGGTCTTCCGGCGGATGTCCAGACCCTGGGAGAATCCGCAGTACGTGCACGTGCAGACGCATTCGTTGCTGAGATAGAGCGGCGCATACAGCTGCATGGTTCTGCCGAATCTCTCAACGGTGGCCTGTCGCGCGCGTCCGGCGATGTCCGCGAATGCTTCGCGGCCCGCCGCCGAGAGGAGCGTGGCGAATGAATCGAGCGTGATCGGCGCGGTTGCGAGGCTTGCGCGTACTGAGTTCGCGTCGGCGGAGTCTGCCCGCGCGATCGCGGAGCGTATGGCCCCGCTTTGGAACGATTCGGAAAACGTCATCGCGACGTTCAGCGAGCCGTGGACGCCAGAAGTCCGCTCAGCGGACTAGACGCGCGCGCGTGCGCTCGCTCCGGCGCGCGGCCCGCCAGGTATGCCATACGTCCTGCGCTGACGCCGAGCGCGAATGCGCGAGCCATGGCAGGCGGATCTCCAGCCGTCGCGATCGCCGTGTTGACAAGGACGGCATCGGCGCCCATCTCCATCGCCGCGGCCGCGTGAGACGGAACCCCGAGGCCCGCATCGACCACGATCGGCACAGTCGCCTGTTCGATGATGATCTGGATCGCATCGCGCATCCGAAGACCTCGACCGGAGCCGATAGGCGCGGCGAGCGGCATCACGGCGGCCACTCCCACCTCTTCGAGGCGCTTCGCGAGCACCGGATCCGCGTGGATGTAGGGCAGCACGACAAAGCCGTCGGCCACCAACATCTCGCACGCGCGTAATGTCTCGATCGGATCGGGCATGAGGTAGCGCGGGTCTGGAATCACCTCGACTTTGATCCAGGCCGGCAGGCCAGCGGTGCGGGCGAGGCGCGCCAGTCGAACGGCCTCATCGGCTGTCGCGGCACCGGAGGTATTCGGTAGGATCAGCACTTTCGTCCGATCGATGAAGTCGGTGATCGGATTGTGGGGCGCGGATAGGTCCACTCGACGAAGCGCGACGGTCGCCATCTCGGCCCCCGACGCTTCCAGTGCTTCGGCCATTATTTCGGCGCTTGCGAACTTGCCGGTGCCGACGATCAGGCGCGACTCGAACGCACGTCCGCCGATAAGAAGCTGGTCGTTCAATCCAATTTGCTCCGCTGATGCTGGAAGGCCTTATTTTCGGCATCCGAGCGTGACGTTCCCATGCGCCGGAGCTACTAACGCAGGAGAAGCGGACGGCAGAATGCGTAGAAAGGGGCGACAGGCCGGTTGTACATTCGTTCGCCGCCCGTCTTCGCGTTTTGGAGGAGATGGCAGATGGCCGTTCGCCAGGTCGACCCGATGGCCGAGCTAAGCTCGTCGTTTCAGTTGTTGCTCAAGAACTGGATCCTCGCCGCCCCACCCTTTGCCGTGAGTCTCATCGTTCTCGTCCTAGTGCTCGTCATGGGCGGCGCGAGCCTGCTCGCGATGATGGGCGGCGCTGGATTGATGGCTAATAGCAATTCGGATGCTGGAGCCGGCGCCATGGCGGCGGGGCTCGGCGCTCTTTTCGGCACTCTAGGACTCGCGATTCTGGTCGGCGTCGTGCTCGGCGTGATCGCAAACGCCGCGACCTGCTCGGCGGCCGACGACGCCTGGAATGGCCGCACGATCAATCTGGGGACCGCCGTCAGCCGCGCGCTCGGCACGTTCGTCAATCTGCTACTGTTCTTGGTGATCGTCGGGGTCGCGTGCGCGATAGTCGCCGTCACGTTCGTCGGGCCGCTTATAGTCGCGGTCCTCATGATGTACGGCATACCGGCCATCGTCATCGGCGGCCAGAGCGGTATCAGTGCGATCACCGAGTCGTTCCAAATAGTCACGAAGAACTTCGGGCCGAGCGCGATGGCTATTCTAGGCGTCATCGCCGCCGCGATCGTGGTCGGGATCGTCAACGTCATCGTCGGCCACATACCGTTCATCGGCATCCTGATCAGCAGCGTCCTCGGCGCTCTCGTCAGCGCTTTCGCCGCCATCGTGACGGTGCGATTCTACTCGCTGCTCCGCGGCAGCGGCGGAGCGGTGCTCTCGACGCCCGCCCCGCCCCCGATGATGCCCCCCACCGCGAGCTAATCACCCGAAGGGGCCGACGCTAGTCGGCCCCACTTTTTTTTCGGAACACGAGGTGGAGGACATGGCCCCTCCACGGTTTGATCCCGTAGCCGAGGTCGTCTCATCCTTCACCGCCTTATTCGCCAACGTTCTGTTGGCGGCGCCTAACGCGATCGCGACCCTTGTGCCGGTCATCGTGTTCCTCTCGTTCGGTGGGACTGCGCTCATGCGGTCGGTCATGTCGCCGGACACGCTTAGGGATCCCAACGCGCTCCAAAAAATCTTCACTCCGTCGCTGCTCGTCGGACTTGCGACGTCGGTAGTGATCTTTCTGGCGCTGACTCTGCTGGCGACGGCTGCCACGTACGGAGGTTCTGTCGACGTCCTTTCCAGCCGCCGAATCGATCTTGCCTCGTTGCTCGCCCGAGGATTGAAGCACGCAGGCAGTATTTTTGTCTATGGACTCGTTCTGGTCGTAGCCGCGATCGCGGCGGAGCTCGTCGTCGCGCTTCTCGGCATTATTTCGCACGGCGTGTTGGCTTTGCTATTGGCGATCCCGCTCTTCATAGCGGCGCTCATCGCGGGTTTCTTGTTGATCTATGGATTGCCCGCGCTGATCGCGGGCGGAATGGATGCGTTGGACGCGATGGGGGAGTCCGCGGACGTCGCGCGAGACAACGTCGGCGCAACTTTCATCCTGATACTTGCGTTGATCGGCGTATCGATCGTCTCGCAGATCTTGGGCTCGATTTTAGGATTCATTCCCATAGTTGGCCTGCTGATCGGAGTGCTGCTGCAAGCGCTGAGCACGACGTACATGGCGCTCGTCACGACCCGCTTCTACATGGGGCTCTCCCGCCCGGCAGTTCCGCCTGCGCCAACCTCGACCTGAGTGTAGGCGGACCTTCATGGTCCGCCGGCGGGTCACAAGGCCCGCCCTACAACCTATTTGTTGAAGACCGAGTCGGGAATCGTCACGTTGATCTTGTATGTGCCATACGTCGACACGACGTGCGCCTTGTAGTTCGGCAGATCAAAGTCGGCGGTCTGGGCTCGCGGCAGCAAGAAGCCGCCGACTTGCGCGTTCGATTGGTGCATGTCGATCGATCCGCCGTTCTTGTAGGTGAAGCGCTCGCGCGCGATACCGAACGTAGTGGGATCGACGTCGACGACAATTTTCGCCACGTTGCCGGAGACCTTCGGAACTAGTTGCAATTCATCCGGCGATTCGAGCGTGACATCGTAGGTCTGCTCCCATGTCGCCGGAGTTCCGAGCGTTCCGGCGAGATGCTTGAAGGCGTCTGCGACTATCGGCACCGTGTTGAAATCTACCGCGCTCTTGTCGGGTTGGCGGAAATACGCCGTGCCGTCGAGCGCAGTGTGCATGTCCAAGAACGAGTGCAGATCCACGTCGAAGTGGACCGGCACTTCGTAGGACGTGAGCGCCGCATTCGGCGCCGCCATTTGAGCGAGCAGTTGGCTCGCAACGGTTATGGCCAATATGATCATATACATGACTCTTCAACGAATTCGTAGGGCGTGGCGTTTCGTAGGGCAAGCGATGCTAGCCCTACTAGGAAGTCCACCGCCCTACATTCAGCGGACGTCTGAGAGCGTGGCTGTGATGGGAAGCGTCAGGTTGCTTGAGTGGATCGGATGGATCTTGTCCGATGGGTTGATGTAGTGCATCGCCTGGTTGACCGCGATCGCGGCTTCCGACGTGCCGCAGGCGATCAGTTTCAACTTCCCCTCATGGCTCACGACGTCGCCTGCCGCGTAGACACCCTTCACGCTCGTTTCTTGGGTGGCGGTATCAACGACGATGCCGTTGCCTTCGACTTCGATGCCCCACTCCTTGAGCGTCCCCAAGTCGGAGACGAAACCGAGAGCACACAAAATCGAGTCGCACTCGTGCCGGTACGTCTCCTTCGTCTTCTTGTTGACGACTGTAACTGCGGCCACGTAACCGTCCCCGTGCACAGTCTCAACCTCGAAATCCGGCTGGCGAATCACTGCTCTTGACGCACGCAGCCGGTCGACGGTTGCCGCGTGCGCCCGAAATGCCGAACGATGGACGACCGTGACACTAGCCGCTCGCGGTTCGAGCGCGAGCGCGTAGTCGACAGCGGAATCGCCGCCGCCGACGATGACGACGTTCTTGCCGGCGAACTCGTCGAAGGAGCGGGCGTAGTAGTGCAACCCGCGGCCTTCGAAATCGGCCGCGCTCGGCGCCGCGAGTTTGCGCGGTGAGAACGCGCCGATGCCGGTCGTGAGCACGATCGCCTTTGTGAAATGCCGGCCTTTGTCTGTGGTGATGGTGAGGATATCGTTCTCGCCCCGCTCGATATTGACCACGCGCTCTTCGAGGCATTTGGCGTGCGGCCACTGGAAGGCTTGATCGACGCATCCCTTCACGAGATCCTGAGCGATGATCGCCGGAAATCCCGGCATATCGTAGATGTACTTCTCAGGATAGAGCGCGTAGAGTTGTCCGCCGAGCTCCGGCAGCACGTCGATGACCTTCGCCCTCGCTCCACGCATGCCGGCGTAGAAAAGCGCGAACAATCCGCTCGGTCCGCCGCCGATCACCGTGATGTCGAAAACGTCCATGCAGCCTTGCATTGGACGCCGGCCGCTCGTTTCTTCCCATGCACCCAACAGGTGCGGGTGCGGCACCGGCCGTAAGCCTAGCGGCATGGCTGATTTCAAAAATAGCGGCGCATGGCTCGCCGTTTTTCGCGTCTTGACCGGAGCGATCTGGTTGGATCACGCCTACGGAAAGCTCACCGATCCGCAGTGGGCCTTGCCGAACGGCACGTGTTATCAGATCCTCACCGGCATGTCGAACGGCACGTCCGGGATCTACCACGACTTCGTCACCGGCGTCGCTCTGCCGAACATCGGGCTGTTCGCAAATCTCGTGATGTGGGGCGAAACGTTGGTCGGTGTGTCGCTTGTCCTCGGGTTGTTTTCGCGATTCGCCGGCATCGCCGGATTCTTGCTCGTTCTCCAATACTTCGCGGCAAAGGGCGGCTTTGCGCATCTCGACGCGTACGGCGGACTTGAGACCACCACCGCACTCCTCACCGTTATCAATTTCGCGCTTCCGACCGGCACCGTATTTGGATTTGACGCGCTGATCGGACGGCGAAAAGGGGGCCGCGGCCCCGGTTGAGCAGGACCGGCGGGCGCAGATCAGGCTAGGGCCGGCGAATTGATGCGCCGAAGGCACGTTGCCGGAACCGCGGACATTGCTGTCGGAGGATTTCAATGCTGACCAAGGTCTCTCGCCCGTCGCTCGACGATCTCGGCCTTTCGCCCGGCAAACGCGCGCGTTTGCATCGCATGCTGTACGAATACGGCCCCGCCAACGGCACGTTGCTGCTGTTGCCGATCGACCAAGGCCTCGAACACGGACCGGTCGATTTCTTCGACAATCCGGACAGCATCGATCCCGACTTCCAGTACGAACTCGCGCTCGACGGCAACTATTCGGGCATCGCACTGCACTACGGCCTGGCGAGCAAATATTTCGCGAAATACGCCGGCAAGATTCCGCTCGTGCTCAAGATCAACGGCAAGACGAATATCCCGAGCGACGATGATCCGTTCTCGCCGTTGACCGCGACGGTCGAAGACGCCGTCCGCCTCGGCGCAGACGCCGTCGGTTACACGCTCTATGTCGGTTCGCCGTCACAAGGCGAGGACATCGCGCAATTGACGGACGTACGCGACGAATGCGATCGCTACGGCATGCCGCTCATCGTCTGGGCGTATCCCCGCGGTGCGGCGATCAAGGCCAAAGGCGGTCAGGACTCGCTCTACGCCGTGGACTATGCTGCGCGCGTTGCGTGCGAACTCGGCGCCGATGTCGTCAAACTCAATGTGCCGAAGGTCGAGGCCAACGACAAGCAGCCCAAACCCTACGGCACCATGACGATCGGCGAGGAAGAGGCGCTTCGCAAAGTCGTGAAATCAGCCGGCCGCACGCTCGTTCTGATCTCCGGCGGCAGCAAGATCTCCGACGATGATCTCGTGCACAAGGCTCGTCTGGCGATGGAAGCAGGCGTGACCGGTCTGATTTTCGGCCGCAATATGTGGCAGCGCAAGCACGACGGGGCGCTCGCGATTACGAGCCGCATCCACGAGATGCTGAAGGGCTACTCGGGCTAGCGGGTCACTTGTCGCTCGCCTCGAGCGACGACTTGAACCCGCGCACGGTATAGTGCAGCTTCGCGTCGCGGAAATAGGGATCGTCTCGCACGAAGGCCTGCGCGTCGTCGGCGTCCGCGGCATGCAAAACGTAGAATCCGCCTACGCCGTCGACGAACGGACCGGATTCGGAGACGCGCCCTGCGGCGCGAGCAGCCGCCAGAAATGCGCGATGTGCGTCCACGGTTCGTGCGCGCGCTTCCAGATCCGTGTAGTCGATGACGACGAGGAATCGCATGGGTGGGTGTCAGCCTTTCATGGCATCGAGGAGCAGTTCGAGCGCGCGCAGCGTGGCGCCCCAGATCCGGCCGCCTTCTATCGGATACGCGTCCACCTCGCGTTCGGCGCCGCGGATCACAACCATCTCTCTATAGCGTGACGAAGTGAATCGCGCATCGAGTTTTACGACAATGACGCGCGCGACCTCGCGTTCTTCCGCAATGATCTTCGGCACCGCCCGCATATAGCCGACCACGGGCGTGATCAGAAAATTGGAGCCGAGCGTCCGAACGTCGTCGAGCAGGCCGAGTACTTCGACGTCCGATGCGCGTATGCCGAGTTCTTCTTCCGCTTCGCGCAGCGCTGCAGCGACTGGATCCTCATCGCCCGGCTCGACCGAGCCGCCGGGAAAGCAGATCTCGCCTTTGTGGTCTGCCACGCGCAGCGTTCGCTCGAATACGACCGTTCGAAGATCGCCGTCCCCGCCGATGAGGGGAATGAGGACGGCTGCTCGACGCGGCGGAACGACGCCCGCTTCGATCGCAGCGATAGGGCGCGCGCGCGCACGCAGCCGGGTTCGCAAGGCTGCTATGCGGTCAGGCAGCACGTGGGCAGTCGTCAGTTGCGTGAGAAGCGGACATCGAACGGTGCCGCTACCGCCTGCATGGGATCCGTGCGCCTGCGCTCGTTCACTGTGCGCAGCCGCTCTGTCTCGGCGGCAAGCGTCGCTAGTTCATCCGATAAGCGGACGGTCGCGGAATCGGCTTCCAAGAGCCGTTGCTTCACGGCGGGCTCTACGTGCATCGCGTCGGCGATGAGATAGGACGACGCGGCGGTATCGTCCGGGAGTTCGAGCGAATCGAGCAGCGGATCGGTCGTCGAAAGCAGCGCGCGGAGATAATCTTTGAACTGCTCTTCCACGCGATTGCGCAAATCGACCGCCACGCCCGCGTCGCCGACCGGTTCGTCCAAGTATTCGACGACAGCTTCGATGTACGGTTCGCGCTGCAACAACCGCTCTACGCGAAAACGTCGTGTGCCCCGCGTGACGATGAAAAGCCGGCCCCCGTCGAGATGGGATACTTCGCAAATCTCCGCTGCCGTTCCGATGTCGAACGGGTCGAGGTCGGGCCCCGTTTCTCGACCGGCACGATCCAGCACGACGCCGAACGAACCGAGGCCGGCGATGCATTCGCCGATCATGGCCTTGTAGCGCTCTTCGAAGATGTGGAGCCGGAGGGTTGCACCGGGTACGAGCACGGTGCTAAGTGGGAACATCGCCAAAGCCGAAGGCATGACGGCTTGGCCTATCGGTCAGGCGTTGCGCGCGAACGCGTCTTCCCACGCCTGCGCAATGCGCTCGAGGGTTCCTTCGTCTACCCGCTCAGGATCGTCTTCGAAATCGTCGAGCTCCGTCACCATGCGGAGCAGCTCGGGCAGCGCGATATTACCGGGATCTTCTTCCGGGTGAGCCTGCGCGAGCTCGAAGCCGATGTCGTCGACGTCCTGCCATGTGAGGCCCATGACCCGTACCTCCCCTCGATTTTTTGGCGGACCCGTAAGTTGGGCATCGCTGCCTAGCGGACCTTGTGGGGCTGGTCGAAAAAACTATGTCATCCCCATGATATTATAACCGGCGTCCACATAGAGCACGTGACCTGTGATCGCGCTCGAAAGGTCGCTCGCAAGGAAGACCGCAGCGTTTCCGACATCCGTCTGCGTGACGTTTCTGCGCAGCGGTGACTTTGCAGCTACCTCGCCGAGGATGTTTGTGAAACCGCCGACGGCGCGCGCCGACGCCGTTTTGATCGGGCCCGCCGAAATGGCGTTCACGCGCACGCCCGACTCACCAAGATCGGCCGCGAGATAGCGGACGCACGCTTCGAGCGCGGCCTTGGCGACGCCCATCACATTGTAGCTCGGCACGGCACGCACGGAACCGAGGTATGTCATAGCCATGACCGATGCCTGAGCCGCGAAGACCGAACGCAATTCGCGGCACATCGCGACAAGTGAATAGGCGCTGACGTCGAGCGCCAGCGCGTACCCATCACGGGATGTCGCGTAGAACTTACCGGTCAGTTCCTCTTTGCGTGCAAACGCGATGCTGTGCAAAACAGCATCGAGCCTCACGCCGCGCTCCTCGAGCAGCGCTCGGAGCGCGGCGATGCTCGCATCTTGTCCGACATCGCACTGCGCGACGAGCGCATTGCCTAATTCCGCGCCGAGCTTCTCGACTTCCGGTTGCGTCCTCTCGCCCTCGTAGGTAAGCACGAGCGATGCGCCGTTCCGCGCGAGCTCTTTGGCGCATGCGTACGCGATGCTCCAACGGTTGGCCACACCGGAGACGAGCGCGGTCTTACCCGCCAACAGCGACGGCATCATCGCTTCTGTCACGCTTCGAACCGCTTACCCACGACCTCCCAGTCAACGACATTCCACCAGACCGAGAGGTAGTCGGCGCGTCGATTCTGATGCTTCAGATAGTAGGCGTGTTCCCAGACGTCATTGCCGAGCACGACGTGCAGGCCCTGTGAGAGCGGATTGTCTTGATTCGGCGTGGACACGATCTTCAGCCCGCGATCGCTGCCGCGGACGAGCCAGGCCCAACCGCTGCCGAACTGCTTGACGCCGGCATCGTTGAATAGCTTTTTGAAAGACTCGAAGTCGCCGAATGCTTTTGTGATCGCGTCGGCGATGGCACCTTTAGGTGCTCCGCCGCCGCCTGGCTTCATGATCTTCCAGAACATCGAATGGTTGACGTGTCCGCCGCCGTTGTTGCGGACCGCCGTGCGGATGTCTTCCGGAATGCTGTCCAACGATTTCAACAGATTCTCTGCCGAGCGACCGGCGAGTTCCGGATGCTTTTCGATCGCCGCATTCAGATTGGTGACGTACGCGGCATGGTGCTTATCGTGATGGATGGTCATCGTCTCTTTGTCGATGTGCGGTTCGAGCGCGTCGTACGCATACGTCAGCGGCGGCACTTCAAATGGCATTTCTTCTCTCCAAATCTGTGAAGGTCGTGTTATCTGTTTCGCAAAGGCATCTGGGCTTGGCCGCCGACCGCTCGGTGTCCTAGCCCGGGAAGCGCTACGGGACTCTTCCCAACTCACGTTGTACCCATCATTCGTATGCCGATGCATATCATCGTTCGACTTTTCGCATCGCATCGCGAAGCCGCGGGCGCCGGTTCCGTCGCGGTCCAGCTCGCGCCCGGAGCGACCGCTGCCGACGCATACGGGCGGGCGCGCGATATCCACGCGGGGCTGCCTGCATCCACCGACGGCGTCGCCTTCGCGGTCAATCGGGAGTTCGCAAAGCCCGAAACGCAGCTTGCCGAGGGCGATGAAGTGGCAGTTCTCCCGCCGGTCGCCGGCGGATGAACGCTCGCATTGCGCTGTCATCCGGCATCCTCGACGAGCAGTCCGTCGTAAGCAATCTTTCGCGCGAGGGCGCGGGGGCGGTCGTGACCTTCGTGGGCCGCGTGCGAGGCGAGTCGCGTGGACGCACCGTCGAGAAGCTCGAATACGAAGCGTACCAGGAAATGGCGGAGTTGGTGCTCGCGCGCATCGCGCGTGAAATCCGCGAGCAGTTCGACATCGTCGATATCGCGATCCATCACCGTGTCGGCACGCTCGCGGTTGGCGAGATAAGCGTGGTCATCGCGGTCTCCGCCGCGCACCGTCCGGCGGCGTTCGACGCTTGCCGCCACGCGATCGACACCTTGAAGCGCATCGCGCCTATCTGGAAAAAAGAGTACGCGGCGGACGGCGCGACTTGGGTCGACGATCGGCCCTGACTAAAGGGTCACGCGACCGGGCGCCGGTGCAGATCCGCCAAATCCACACCTTTGACGAACAAAAGCCGCTGCAGCGCTTCAGCGCCGGCGCGCTCGCGCAATGCCGCCTCGCTTGGGAATAGCGGCACGACCCAAAGGAAACGCAAATGGAGATCATCGGCGCGAAGATATTCGAAGGCGTCGCCTTCAAAGACGGCTGGCACGACCGCAAGCGCCTGCATGCCGAGCGTGTCTGGGACTTCCTGGCCCAGCCTTACGATCGACCACTCATCCAATCGCGTGCCGTTGCCGCAGGCATGTGTCGCGCACACCGCGGTCAGGTCGTAGAGCACGTCGCGCGGTTCGCGCGTCACGGCGAAATACTGTTCGGCGTGCGCGTGCCCGTCGTCGATGCACGTCACCATACCCGGATGCGCGTGCGCGCTCGCGTACGTGAACACTTCGCGCGTATCGTTCGGCGGGTGGCGGTTGACATTCGTCCAGCATCCGGCGCCCGGAAAGAAGCGATGGGCGGAGTCGTCGGGCGGCCCGAAGCGGCGCACATAGTGATCGACGATGAGCGCTCCGAGCCGTTCAGAGTCGAAGCGGGGTGACCCGGCGATCTCTTCTATTCCCTAGCCGGCCGGCACGGTGAAGCCGAGCAAGTTCGGCACGAGCGTGCCGATAGCGTACCCGAGGAGCGCGGCGCTGGCGCCGATCGCGAACGCTTCCACGCCCGAGCGCCAAGGGTTGGTGGCGGCCGCGTGCGCCTTTACGACGCCGATGCCGAAGAGCGCGGCTGCCGCCGCTAGTATCGATGCGATGAGCGCCGGCATGCCGTGCATGAAGGTGTAAGGCACGATCGGAACGGCGGCGCCGACGAGGAACGATGGCGCCATCACCATCGCGTCCTTGAGCGCGTCGCCGGACGAATCCAAGTGAAGCCCGAGCTCCTCGTGCGCCATGACGGCAAGCATTTTCTTCGGGTCTTTGGCGACTTCCAATGCAGCATCGCGGGCGCGAGTCGCGCTCATGCCCTGCAGTTTGTAGATCTCGACGAGCTCAGCAAGTTCTTCGGCCGGATGCTCGCGGATCTCGCGCCGCTCCGCGTCGAGTTCGGAGACCGCGACATCGTGCTCTGCTTTTGACGACAGATAGGAACCCGCAGTCATCGCGACCATGCCGGCGAATGCGGAGGCGACGCCGGCCAACAAGATCACGTTGTTGTTCTGTGCGGCGCCGAAAAACGATGAGACGACACCCGCGGTGGTCAGGATGCCATCCTGCGCGCCGAAGACGAGTTCGCGTATCCGCGAGCGCGCAGCGATTCGTTCGCGCTCGCCGCTGACTTCGGCCGGACCGTGCGGTTTCAGTTGCGGGGTTTGACGGGAGACGATCTTCTGGGCGATCGCAGCGGCGCCGGTTGAATCGCGCGCGGCCGGCGCTTCGTGACCGCGGGCTTGCAGCGCGCTCAGAGCGTCCGAGAAGAGACGGACGTGATGCTCTTCCCGCGCGAGCGCGAGTTGGAACGCCCGCACGGCGTCCGGCCGGTCGTCGGCTTCGGCCTCGCGGATGTAGCGCGGGTACGTCTCGCGGCTTTCCACCGCTTCTTCCTCGACGACTTTGCGCAGATTCTCCGGACTCGACTTCACCGCGCCTAGGGCGTTGAGTGCCGCCATCGCGTGCACGACCTCGGAGCCCGCAGCCTCCATGAACACTTCCGCGACTTCCGGATTGCCTTCGCGCATGGCTTGCATCGCGTAAGCCTCGTAGAGGCGGTGCGTCTTCGACTCGTCGACGAACGCCATCCAAAGGTTAAGCTCTGTCTTGCTTACGGACGTCTTCATGCGCGCGACTCATTCTTGAGTTTGGTCGCGCACTCATCCCATGGTGTTCGCAACGCAGGAACGTGGGGCAACGCGGAAAACGGGCGGTCGTGGCAACCGATATCGAACGGCGGGGCGCATCGCCCCCGTCGGACAACGGTCTTCTCCCGCCGGTTCTGCGAGCGCTCGTGTTCCTTCTCGTCTGGCCGGGACTTGCGTTCGCGTGCAGCTCTGGTCTTGTCGCGCTGTTCTGCGCAGCCGATCGCGGCCTGACGTGCTCGGGCGCCGAGCTCGACTATGCGGCCGCCGCGGGCGAGTGCTTGGCGGCGCTTCTCCTGGCGTTCGGCTTCCGCCGTTTCTTGGACCGTGAGCCCGCGAGCTCGCTCGGCCTTTCGCTTGGCATGAAATCGTTGAGCCTCTTCGTTCTGGGGGTGGCGTTCGGCGCCGGCATGCAGACGCTGGTGTTCATCTTGGAATACGCGGCTGGCTCGCTGCACATTTCCGCAGTCGCTCCGGTTCAAGCAGACCTGCTCTCATGGGCCGCGGTCATTCCACTCATCGCGATCGCCGCTCTCGCTGAGGAACTGCCGCTGCGCGGTTATCTGTTTCAGAACTTGCGCGTCGCATGGGGTGATCCGCGCGCGCTCATCGGCACGTCCGTGCTTTTCGGATTGCTTCACCTGACGAATCCAGGTGCTCGCGAAAACCTCGCGCTCACCATCATCGGAATCACTTTCGCCGGCGCGTGGTTTTGTGCTGCGGTCATTTGGACGCGCTCGCTGTGGCTTGCGCTCGGAACTCATATAGCTTGGAATATGTTTGAAGGGCCCGTGTACGGATTGCCGGTCAGCGGACTTATCTTCGGCAATAGTACCGCGATCACGTCGAGAGTCGGCGGTCCGATTTGGCTGACGGGAGGATCGTTCGGCCCCGAAGCGGGGGTGAGTTCTCTCCTCGCACTCGCAGTCGGCGCCGTCGTGCTTTACGCGCTACACCGCCGCGGCTTATTTTCCTGAAGGGGCCGACCCTTTTCCTGAAGGGGCCGACACTTTTCCTGAAGGGGCCGACTTTATGTCGGCCCTCATTTCGACTAACCTCAACATCACCGACGATGTCTTCGCCGGGGACGCGGCGGATCATCGGGATGACCAAACTCCGCCGCTCGACTTCGGCGGCTCTCGCCTTTCGACGCCCCGGCTTTCGACATCGCCGGTGATGCCGTGGCGCCGATTGCGGTCGGACGGCGAACGCACGGCATGCCCAAGCGAGGCGTTGAACGAGGAGCGGAGCCACGGATGGCGAGAGCGACGAAGTGAACCGAGCGACTGAGCGAGCGGGAGGCGAGCGAAGGAGCGTCCTCGCGGGGCAAGCCGTGCGTTCGACTTCCCCGTCGACGACATCGACCGGTGATGCCGTGAGAATTAAAATGAGGGCCGATATAAAATCGGCCCCTTCAGTCGAATGCGCTACGAAATGATAACGCGGTCTTTCCAGACCTGACCGCGGCCGGTCAGGTCGCGCCACGCGGCGGCGATCATGACGCCGGCGATGAACAAACCGGCGATCGGCGCACCAAACGCCGTGAGCGGATTTGCGCCAATCGAACGGTCGCGAAGTGCCCGCGTTACAACGCAAGCTGCAGCAGTCGCACCGCTATACATCGCGAGCTTGCTCTCCAATGGTCGAAGGCGACGCGTTAGCCGGGTGAAGCCCAAGATGGAGAGTGCTGGAAGCGGCACCACGAGCGTGGCGACCTGCGCCAGTGCGAAAAAGCCCGCAGCGATCGGGTTTCTTCGAACGCCTTCGTAGACGTTCTTGCGCCAGCCGAGCCACATCTCGCGCGCACCTCGATACATGCGAACGCGAACGAGATCGTGACCGTCGAACAACCGGATCCGATATCCAAATGCCTTGAACCGCTCTGCAAGCGCACGATCTTCGGCGATCTCGGCGCGGACGGCAGCGTGTCCGCCGACAGCGAAATACGCAGTGCGGCGCACGAGCAGAAATCCGCCCCAGACGAGCCCCACGGACGAACGAGCATCGTGAATCAAGAACAGCGGGTGCCCCGACATGATGACCGCTGCCATCGTCGGCATGACGACGCGTTCCAGAAATGTCTCGCATTCTAGCGTCGCGGTGAGCGAACAGACATCTGCAGCATACGCTTCGGCCGCAGCGACCGCGACGTTGATCGTTCCGGGAGCCATCCGCATGTCCGCGTCGCTGAACAAGAGCCAGTCGCCCCGAGCAGCGCGGGCCGCGCGTTCGCACGCAGAGGTCTTCCCGAGCCAGCCGTGAGGTGGTGCGCCCTCGATCACGCATACGCGCTGGTCGATACGAGCGGCGTCGATCGCGATCGAGCGCGTCTCATCGGCCGAAGCGTCATCGGAGACGATGATTTCGCTTACGATCTCATCGTGTGCGCAGACATCCTCCAGCCAACCGCGGACGTTTGCAGCCTCGTTGCGCATCGGACCGATGACCGAGACTCGCCGGCCTTCGCTGAGCGGATTCGCATTCTCGGCAGGAGGCCGCGGACGACGCGCCTCTCGCGCATCGAGCGAAGCGAAGATCGCGGCAACGCCTCCGAGAACTGCGGCCGCGCATTGAACGGCACATAGCAAAGCGAGGCCCGGGGCCTCGCTCTGTCGTTTCACGCTTGAAATATCGCGCTTGTCAGAATCCGTTCTCCGATTCCTCGGAATGTGTTTCTTCCTCTTCCTCTTCTTCCTCGTCGTACCCGTCCTCGAACTCGTCTTCGTCCTCGAACTCATCCGCTTCAATCGTGACGTCGATCTCATCGAAGAGCGGTTTCGGCGTGGGCGTCGCTCCGACGCCGCGCGGCTTTGCGCCCGGCTTCGGTGTGACTGGTTTTGGCGCGGCGGGCGCTTTTTCGCCGCCGCCTTTGTGCGGCGCCGCGGCCTTTTTGACGGCAGCCTTTTTCGGCGCTGCTTTCTTCACAGCAGCCTTTTTCGTGGCCGGCGCCTTACGCGCTGTGGAACGCTTCCGCCCGGCCGCTTTCCTAACCGTTCGCTTTGTGCTTTTCGCCTTGCCGCGAGCAGGCGCGCGTCTAGTGGTCTTTCGCGATGCGGCGCGCTTTGCGCCCTTCTTGGCCGAAGCCGATTTCTTGGCGCGTCTCTTGATGGCCATGCTTGAAGCCTCCGGATGTGGTGCGAATCGATGTCGTCAGCTGCGCGCCATCAGCCCGCGCTGCGCTGCGCTGCGCGGCGTTTGTCTTGAGGCGCAACAGTCTCCTGCCGCCAATACCTGGGTGTCAGAGCCCCTTAACGAACGACAACACTTGGTCGGCGTGGCCGAGCGGCATCACATTTTCGTAGACGCGCCGGACGATGCCAAGCTTGTCCACGACGATAGTCGTTCGCGCGGCGGATCCTCCTTTGGCAGAGACCGGTATGCCAAACTGCGCGCAGATCGCGCCGCCTGGATCGGCGATCAGGGGCACCTCGAGCGAGTGACGAGTTGCGAACTTGCGGTGCGAAGCCGCATCATCTGTGGAGATTCCGGCCGTGACGGCGCCGGCAGCCGCGAAGTCGGCGGACCGCCGACTGAAGTCCTTCGCTTCTAACGTTCAGCCCGCGGTGTCATCCTTAGGATAGGCCCAGATGACGAGGTTTTTCGACGCTCGATATACATCGAGATCAAGCTGACCGTCCTGCGTTTCACAACGGATGCTCGGTATCACGGCACCGACAGAAATTGGCATATGCGACCTCATCAGGCTATCAGGGGACGATTGGGCGCACCGCAAATGGCGTGCCGACGGCGGGCACGACCGTGGCCGTGCCGTCCACGCCGGTGAACGTCGCCAGCATTCGGCACGTGCCGATATGCTCGCGCCTCACGTGGACTTGACCCTCGTAGAGAGCGCCGCCGCTTCGAGCGAACACCGTCGTGGGATACGAACCGCTCACGGCGCCATCGGGCGCAAGGCCGACCTCGACCTCGCCCGTCCAAGCCTTGGCGAAGAACAATGCGACGGTGAGCACGTCGCCAGGGTTGTAGACATCTTTGGTGGGCGAATAGCGCACTTCGCGAAGAGCGATCTCCATGACGGCCGCTTGTGTTCGCCTCCACACCGGGATGCCCTTGTGCCGGAAGCGAACCGGAAGAAGCGTATGGATGTAAGGCTGCGCGAACGCTTGACCGCCATCGTCGGCGAACGAAACGCGCTTTGGAAGCCGGGCGATCTTCGCTCGTACGGCTACGATGCGTCGATCGAGCGCGCGCTCCCCGAAATGGTGGTCCTTCCGCAAGACGCGCAACAGACCGCGGCGATCGTCGCGGCTTGCCGCGAAGCGAAGGTCCCCTTTGTCGCACGCGGAGCCGGCACCGGTCTTTCGGGTGGCGCGATCGCCGAACTCGGCGGCGTCGTGATCGCCACGGTGCACTTGAATCGCATTCTCGAAATCGACGACCGAAATCTGTTCGCCGTCGTAGAGCCGGGCGTCGTGAATTCAGGCCTGTGTGCAGCCGTCGCCGGCCGTGGCCTGCGCTATGTTCCCGATCCGTCAAGCATGGCCGCGTGCACGATCGGCGGCAACGTCGCCGAGAATTCTGGCGGACTCCACTGTCTCGCCTACGGCGTGACGGCGAACCATGTCTTGGGCGTCGAGCTGGTCACGGCCGAGGGCGACATCGTCTGGCTCGGAGGCAAGACCCGCGAGAACTATGGATATGATCTTTTGGGCGCGTTCATCGGTTCGGAAGGCACGTGCGGTATAGCCACCAAGATCTGCGTTCGGCTGTGCCCGCTCCCGGCCGGATCCAAGACGATGCTGTGCGTCTTTGACGACATCGATGGAGCGTCTCAGGCCGTGTCCGACATCATCTCGTCCGGCATCGTGCCCGCCGCGCTCGAGATGATGGACAAGACGGCGACCGGCGCGATCGAAGAATTTGCGCATGCCGGTTTCCCGGTCGACGCTGCGGCCATTCTGATCGTCGAAGCAGATGGACCGGACGACGTCGCCGACGAGATCACAGCGGCCGTGCGCGCGGTCTGCGAGCGCAACGGCGCGCGCGAAGTACGGATCGCCCGCGATGCCGCCGAAGCCGCGCGCATCTGGAAAGGCCGCAAGGCCGCGTTTGGCGCCATGGGGCGCTTGAGCGCCAACTACTACGTCCAAGACGGGGTGATCCCAAGAAGCCGCCTGCCCCAGGTCCTCCGCGACGTCGAGGCCGCAGGCGCACGTGAAGGTCTGCGCATCGCGAACGTCTTCCATGCGGGCGACGGCAATCTCCATCCGCTGATTCTTTTCGACGATCGAGTGCCCGGCGAACTCGACGGCGCGCTGCGGGCCGGCGCGGAAATACTTGAGGCCTGCGTACGCAACGGCGGCAGCATCACGGGCGAGCACGGCGTCGGTATTGAAAAGCGAGACTGTATGCCGTTGCAATTCAGTCCGGACGATCTCGCGCTCATGCGGCGCGTGCGCGCAACGTTCGATCCGGACGGATCGTGCAACCCGGGCAAGATATTTCCGACCTCGCGTCGCTGCGGCGAATCGGCGCGACGCGTCGAGCGGGGCGAAGTCGATCCGCGCGTCGCGCGCGCGGCGGGCGCGGCGTTTTGACGCGCCGTCCGAAGGGCATCGGTCCGGTCCCGTTCGATTCGTCGCTGCGCGAAGCCGTGAAAGATCGGCTCACGGTCCACCCAGACGATTGCGCCGCATTTGCGATAGCTGGCCGCGTTCCGACTGTGGTCGCTTCCCCGAAGACGTTCGAGCAAACCGCCGACGCGCTCCAGGCTTGCGCGCTCGAAGGCGCGCAAGTCGTCATCCGCGGTCAGGGCACAAAATCCGCGCAGCCTCCCGCACCGGCTGCGCTCGACGTCGTGGTCGACGTCTCGTCGGTAGCGAAATCGATCGACGTTCGCGCCGACGATCTTACCGCGGTCGCCGCCGGGAGCGTTCTGATCTCCGATCTGCGCGCTGCGCTTGCCGCGAAGGAGCGATTCTTCCCCTGCGACGTGCCTTTTGCGGACGATGCGACGGTCGGAGGCGCGCTTGCCGCGGGAGCGAACGGCGCGCTCGCCGCGCGATTCGGAGGGCTGCGTGACAATGTGCTCGGGATGCGCGTGGCGTTGTCGGATGGATCGCGCGCGTTCGCCGGATCGCACGTCGTCAAGAGCGTTGCGGGCTTTGACTCGCACAAGCTCTTCATCGGATCGCGCGGCACGCTTGGATTCATTGGAGAGGCAGTCCTTAAACTCGCGCCGATGCCACCCGACGAACGGCTTCTTGCCGTTCGATTCAACGACGCGCGGAGCGCCTGCGCAGCGGCGCTCGACGTCGCAGCCGCTCCGATATTCCCATACGCGGTCACGCTGCACTGCTCGCGCTCAGCCGAGCGCATCGCGGCATTGACGGCGCTGACGCGAACGGATGAGTGGCTCGCCGTCTATCGCTTCGGCGGACTTCGCCGAGCCGTGGCTCGTGCTATCGAGGCGGTTCGAAAGATATGCGCCGACCGCGGATGCACGGCCGTCGATGTCCTCGACCGCGGCGGCATGGAGCGCGCATGGAAAGACATCGCCGAACTCGCGGGCGGACGCATGTATCCGGCGGTCGAGTGGTGCGCCTATCGCATCGCCTGCCTGCCCACAGATGTTCCGTCGGTCCTCGCTGCAGCGGCGACATCATGGCCGATGCTCGAGATCAGCGCGCACCCCACGTTGGGCGTGGTCTTCGGACACTCGCCTGCCCACGCCGCGGTCGAGGCACCAGCTCTCTGGCGCGCCGTCAGCGATGCCGCAGGCAGCGCGATCTGCACGTCGGCTCCGCCCGGCCGAACGGAAATCGCGATGCCGCCGCGCAGTTATGCGCCGTACGCGCTCTTCCGCCGGCTTAAGACTTCGTTCGATCCCTCCGGCACGCTCGATGCCGGGCGCATGCTCGGCGCGATCTGATGGACGTCGCGAGCGCGCCGAAATCAGGCTCAGCCGATCGCCCGGCACTCGTCGATCTCGATGTCTGCACGCGCTGCGGAATGTGCGAACAGGCGTGCCCGACGTACCGGCTGCTCGGCGTGGAGGCCGACTCTCCGCGCGGCCGGATCTTCATGATGAAAGATGTAGCCGAAGGCCGCGCGCAAGTCGACGAGTTCTTGGCCGAACATCTCTACGCGTGCCTCGGATGCCGCGCGTGCGAGACGGCTTGTCCGTCAGGCGTACGCTTCGGCCAATTGCTGGAGCTCGGCCGCGCGCAAGTCGAAGCCAAGGCGCCGCCCGTTCCCGGCCGCGCAGGCTTTCGATTCTTCCGCGATTTTCTCACGCGGCGACTGCTGCCTAACCGTGCGCTCACCGCTGCATTTCTTGCGCCCGCTCGCTTCATCTCGCGTCATAAATCCGTGCGAAACTTTCTGCTCGCGCTTCCTTTGCCGGCGCGCGCGCGGACGATGATCGCCATGTTGCCGGCCGCGCCGCGCTCGGGTGGTCCACTGCCGGCCGTCATACCGGCAGCCGGAGAACGGCGCGCTCGCGTCGGTCTCTTCTTAGGCTGCGTGATGAACGAGCTCTATCCGCACGTGCATGCGGCAACGGTTCGGGTGCTGCGCCGGCAAGGTTTTGAAATCGTCGTGCCGCCCAAGCAGTGGTGCTGCGGCGCGCTCAACGTTCACGCCGGCGAGCGCACGAGCGCAAAGTCGATGGCGCGCTCGGTCATCGACGCATTCGACGCTGCAGCGGTCGAGATGGTCGTGACCAACAGCGCTGGCTGCGGCGCGATGCTCAAAGAGTATGGCGAACTGCTGAGCGACGATCCCCAGTACGCCGAGCGGGCACGCCGCTTTTCAACGACCGTGCGCGACGTATCTGAGGTGCTGCGGCCGCTTTCTGCCGGCGACGGTAGCCTGTCTGCTCGCACGCGCGTGACCTATCAAGACGCGTGTCACCTCGCTCACGCCCAGAAGATCCGCGAACAGCCGCGCGCTTTGTTGCAAAGCATCGGCAGCGTCGAACTCATCGAGATGGCCGATTCGGATCGGTGCTGCGGTGCGGCGGGTCTGCACGCGCTGACGCACCCAGAGATCGCCGCCCGGCTCGCTGATGAAAAGCTCGACAATGTCGTCGCGACCGGTGCCGGCACGGTCGTCGTATGCAATCCGGGCTGCGACATGCATCTGCGGGCAGCTATCGAGCGCCGGGGGCTCAATTTGACGGTCCGTCACCTGCTGGAACTGGTCGACGAGGCGTACGCTGGGACCGCCGGGACGCCGATAACCCGTTAAGAACAATCGTCGCTTTTTTCCAAGAGATCTAACGGAACCGGTCCATGGAGATTACTCCCCGCGTCGGGGGCACGGCGTCGCCGCTCGACCGCGCGGAACTGCTGGCGCTCGCGACCAAACTCGGATACGCAGAGTTCTTCCGCGCGCTGTGCGACGCGCTGCGCGTTCGATTCGACGCGGAATACGTCGGAGTTGCAGTTGCGGATGACGGTGAGATCACTCGCTTCCGCATGATCCACGAATCGGCTAAACTTCTGAACGGCGCGGCGGCGCCGGTAAGTTCCGGGCTGTTCGCGCGCGCATGCGATGCGCCGACCGACTTCGTGATCACGGCGGAATCCGTTGATGCTGGCCGCTTGCCGTTTCCTGGCGGGTCGATGGTCCTCGCTCCGCTCGGCGCGACAGGCCGTCGCTTCGGAGTTTTGGCGATCGCGAGCCGCCGCCCGGATGTCTTCGCCGGCGCAGCAGACGACATCGCGGCCGCCGCCGACATCACGGCGCTGGTCGCGGGTGCGCTCGTCGCCGCTGGCGAGGCGAAGGACCGCGCTGAGGAACTCGCGCTGCTTCTCGACGCGACTCGCGCTCTGTCCACCGAACGTGACCTTCCAAAGCTCTTCGCGCAATTCCACGAGCTCGTCGGCGGTGTGATGGACGCGCGCACATTTCTCATCGCACTCGGCGCTCACGATGGCGATCAGATCGAATACCCGTACGCGGTGAGCGACGGCAAAGCGATCGCGATTCCCACCTCTCCGCGGAGCGACACGTTGTGCGGACATGTCTTCTCGCGCGGGCGACCGCTTTTGATGCGCACGCTGGAGGACTTCGCTGCATATCCAGCGTCAGCCGCAGGCGAAGGCGACGATGTCCGGTCGGCAGTCTACGTACCGATGCGGATCAACGACCGGACGATCGGCGTGATCTCGGTGCAGAGCGAACACGAGGCGGCATTCACCGAACGCGATCTCGAGCTGCTGGTCGCGATCGCGGAACAAGGCGCGATCGCTGTGGAGAATTCTCAGTATCTCGAGCGTGCGGAACAGCGCGCTCGCGAACTGAAGCTGCTTTCTGAGGTCTCACGCGCGCTCTCCGCGCAGCTCTCGCTACGCACGCTCTGTCAGACGGTTTGCCGCGAAGTGCGCCGTGTGATGGATGCGCCGATCTTCCTCGTCAGCTTGCTCGCCGGCGAACGCGACACGATGCACATCGAGTTCGTGGCCGAAGGCGACGCAGAGATCGAGCTCGCGGACTATCCGCTCGCGGGCACGCTCGCTGAAAAAGTCATCACTTCCAACGAAGCGATCGTCTTGCAGAACCGCGAGGAGCTGACGATCGGGCCGCGACATATCCTCAAGACGGGCGGCCCGACCGTTCGCTCTCTTGCGATGGCACCGCTTCGTCTGGCCGATCGCTGCATCGGAATATTGACCGCGCAATCCTACATGGAAGGCGCGTATAGAGACTCGGATGTCCGCCTGCTCGGCGCAATAGCCGAGCAGATGGCGCTCGCGGTGCAAAACGCGCAGATGTTCCGCGAGGCCCAGAACCGAGCGGACCGCGATCCGCTCACGAATCTGTACCATCATCGGTATCTCAAGACGCGTCTGGACGAAGAGATCGAGCGTGCGCGCGGCGATGAGAGCGAAGTCGCAGTCCTCATGCTCGACCTCGACGATTTCAAACTCGTCAACGACACCCACGGTCACCCGGCAGGCGACGAAGCGCTGCGCGTCCTCACGGGCGTCCTTCACGCGACGTGCCGAAGCGCGGACATCGTCGGCCGCTATGGCGGCGACGAATTTCTCGTCATTTTGCCGGCTACGACCGCCGATCGAGCGCACGTCATCGGCGCGCGAATCCGCGACGCCGTGAGCAGTCGTCGGCTCCGACTTCCGAGCGGTGCTGCCGTGCCGCTGCGCGCGTCCATCGGCATCGCGACCTACCCTGCCGACGGCGCGACCGCGTCGGACCTCATCCAGCGGGCCGACGCTGCGCTGTATCACAGCAAGCGCCACGGCCGCCCGGTCGCCGCGCTGCAGCGGATCGGCACGACTGAATTGCGGCTTGAGGGCAACTTCTCTCCGGTCGCGGAGCTGCTCGCGGCGCTTCTGACGCGCGACCCCGACACGCGCGTGCGCCTCGAAAACGCGAATCGCCTCGCGAAGGACGTCGCCGCCGCATTTGCACTTTCGGTGTCTGACGCCGAGGCGCTGTTGCTCGCGAGCGTCCTGCGCGACGTCGGCAAGATAGCCATTCCCGAACATGTCCTGCGCAAGCCGGGGCCGTTGACACCCGCGGAGTATGAACTGGTCAAACGCCACGCGACGATAGGCGCCATGCTCGTCGAGAACATTCCCGCGTTCGAGGCGGTGGCGATCGCGATCCGGCATCATCACGAGCGCTTTGACGGAAGCGGATACCCCGAAGGCCTCGCGGGCAGAACCATCCCCCTTCTCGCCCGACTGCTGGCGCTGCTCGACGCGTTTTTGGCGATGACCTGTGATCGCCCTCACATGCCGCGCGTCACCGCGGCCGAAGCCGCGGTCGCCGTACGCCGGGCTGCCGGCACGCAATTCGATCCGGACCTTGTCGAGCGGTTCATCGGAGTCGCGACGGTTGGGCGGCGCTGACGCACCGATAACTATGACCTAGTGGATACAAACGCCGCACGCGTCACCCCGTACTACTCGTCGTTGCTCGCGTTGGCGGTCGACAGGCCGCGCGCGGAGTTTTTTCCCGCGCTTCAGGCGGCGCTCGCGGAGCGGATGCCGGTTGATTTCTTCGAGCTGACCGCCGTCGACACAGACGGCGCTCGCCAAGCGGTCTATCGCAGTGCGGCACCTCGCGGCGCAGAAGACGTCTTGGTGGATGAATCGCTCGTCGCCGCCGCGCTGCAGAGCGGCGTGGCGCAGATCTCTTCGCCCGATCACCGGACGCTGACGCACCTCCATATCGCCACTTCGGGTCCGACGTCGTTCATCGTCGCACCGCTTCGAACGGAGTCCGGCATCCGCGGCTTTCTCGCCGTCGGAGCGCAAGGCCGGCAGCCATTCGACAGGCCAAGCGTCGATGACGTCATCGCCGCCGCGGATGTCGCCTCGCTTGTGCTCAATGCTGCGACGTCGTTTGAAGCAGCGTCGGCTCGCGACGAAGAGCTGCGCGTGCTCCTCGACACCGCGCGTGCGCTTTCGTCCGAGCGGGATCTCAAGCGGCTGTTCGAGCGCGTCCATGGGCTCGTCGGCGGCATCATGGATGCCGCGACGTTTTTCATCGCCCTGGCGGACTGGGAAAAGGCGACGGTCTCGATACCGTACTGCGTGGACATCGGCAAGGTCGTCGAGGCAGGCGAATATCCGATCGATGGTTCGGCGTCGGGTTCGGCACTGCGTTTAGGACGCCCACTCATACTGCGGACGGAGGGCGACTGGCAGAGCATGCCGTCCGTGCTGATGGGTGAAGGCGAGCCGGTCGAATCCGCGCTCTTCGCGCCCTTGCGCATCGGCGAACGCCTGATCGGTGTCATCTCCGTGCAGAGCGCGATGCAAGACGCGTACAGCGACCGCGACCTCACGCTCCTCGTGGCCATCGCGGAGCAAGCCGCCATCGCGGTCGAGCACTCGCACCAGCTCATGCGCGCCGAACAGCAGACCCGCGAGCTCACGTTGCTGGCCGAGGTCTCGCGGGCGCTCTCCGCGCAGCTCAGCCTTCGCTCGCTCTATCAAACCGTTTGTCGTGAAGTCCGGCGCGCGATGGACGCGACGGTTTTCTTCGTCGGGCTGATATCGGCTGACGGCGTCATGTTATCCATGGAGTACTGCGTCCAGGGCGATGTTGAGTTCACCGTGGATCCCATGCCCCTAGCCCAGTCCATCGCATTCCGCGTCGTGAGCGCGAGCGCACCGCTCGTCCTTCAGACGCAGCCAGAGATCTATGCCGCACCGTTTCGCCGCCTGCACTACGACGGAAAGTTCGTCCACTCGATCGCTATGGCGCCGCTGCGTCTCGGCAACCGTTGCTTGGGGGTTCTCTCTGCGCAGTCGTATCAAGAACGAGCATACGATGAGACCGCCGTCCGGCTCTTGTCGGCGATCGCGGAACAGATGGCGCTTGCGATACAAAACGCCCAGATGTTCGCCGAAGCGCAGAACCGCGCCGACCGCGATCCTCTGACCGGCATCTATCACCATCGCTATTTGAAGACCCGGTTAGACGAAGAGATCAAGCGTGCGGAGCGCGGCGCAAACACGCTGTGCGTACTCATGCTCGATATCGATCGCTTCAAATTGGTCAACGATAACTACGGACATCCCGCCGGCGATGAAGCGCTTCGCACGCTCACTTCGGTGCTCGTCGCGACGTGTCGGGCATCGGACATCGTGGGCCGATACGGCGGGGACGAATTCCTCATCATCCTTCCCGACGGCGACGAAGCGCAGGCGCTGCGCGCCGCGCAACGCATCGGTGAAGGTCTGGACAGCCGCGTGCTGCAGCTGCGCGGGATGAGCATCCCGCTGACCGCGTCCATCGGCGTCGCGGAATATCCGCGCGACGGCCTGCGCGGAAGCGACCTTATCGCGCGCGCTGATGCCGCGCTGTATCAGAGCAAGCGTGCCGGCGTGCCGATCGGCAGCGGCAGCGCCGTATCCCGACGGACGGTCCATCTGCAAGGCGATTTCGCGCCGGTGCACGAGTTGCTCGAGGCGCTTTTGGCACGCGACCCGTCAACGCGTGCGCATCTCGAACAGGTGAACCATCTCGCGGCGCGGTTCGCGGAGATCGCCACGTTATCGTCCACCGAGACGCAAGCGCTGCTTCGCGCGAGCGTGCTTCACGACGTCGGAAAGATCGCGATTCCGAACCACGTGCTCTGTAAGCCGACCAGTCTCACTCCGGAAGAGCGGCAACTCGTGCGCCGTCATCCGGAGATAGGGGCGATGCTGTTGGAACACATCCCCGGCTTTGCGGATGTCGCGCAGGCCGTGCTGCATCATCACGAACGTTTTGACGGACGCGGCTATCCGCGCGGACTAGCCGGCGAAGAGATCCCGGCGCTATCGCGAGCGGTCAGCATCATCGACGCGTTTTCGGCGATGACCGATGACCGGCCGTATCACAAGGGGATGGACAGGCAAGCCGCCCTTGCCGAACTGCGCAAGCACGCAGGGCAACAGTTCGATCCGGTGATGGTGGAGCAATTCGCGTCTCTAGTTTCTTGACGTTTTGAAGGGGCCGATTTTATATCGGCCCACTTTTTGATTGCGATACATTTTACCTGAAGGGCCGACGCTAGTCGGCCCGCCTTTTTGCGCCCGCAGCATCACCGGTCGATGTCTGCGCCGGGGACGCGGCGGGAGACGGGATAATCGAGCTCCGCCGCTCGACTTCGGCGGCTCTCGCCGCCTCAGACGCCCCGGCTATCGACATCAACCGGTGATGCGAGCGCGATATGACGTGGGCCGATATAAAATCGGCCCTTCAGTGAATTGGATGTTCGCGCGGAATGCGACGAATCAGTCGGACTCGATGATCCCATCACAAGAGATACCGAGCTGCGTGAGCGATACTTGGAAGAAGCGTTTCGTGAGATCGAGCGCCGCAGCGCGCATGCGCTCGAACGCGGCTGCGTCACCCGGTGCGTGCAATTCGCCTTCGACAACTAATTCGAAATACTCACGCACGCTTTGCACGGCCGCGGTCACAGGGCGCTGATCCGCATCCCAAGAACCGACGTCGGACGGCAGACGAAGCGCAGGCGGTGGAGCGGGCGCAGCATACGAGAAAGCATAATCGAGCCGCGCCAAATTGAAGCGGTCGGCTGCCTGATTATACGTGTCAACGAGCGTCTGCAACTGGATCTCCATCTGAGTGCCTTGGTATAATTCTCCCCAATTGAGTTATCGGTCAAGCGGTCGGTCGACGACTGTATCCCGTGCCGCGGCACGCGAGGAAAGTGATATGAAGCACGCTGGTGCGGCCCTCGCGACGTTATATGGCATTCAGATGAACGTTCTGGGTAGTGGTGCTGTTAGGCAAGACGAGCACCTGGCCGCTCCATTGACCGTAACCATCACGCGAGACGGTCAGCTGAGCGGAGCCCGCCGCAACTTTGTCGAGCTCGAAATAACCGTCTGATCCGGATGTGGCGGTCCACTGAGATCCGTCTCCAGAGACGATAGTGACGGCAGCGCCGGAGACAGGTCCGCTCTGCGCTGTGACGACGCCGGTCACCGTGCCTGCGGCGGTGTTGGGCCCGGGCTCTGTCCGCCCGCCGCAGCCGTTCAAGGCGAGCAGTACCGCGGCAAGCGCAAGTGCGGCGGCGCCGCGCACACGGATGTGGTTGTCTTGAATGCTGATCACGACACGCCTCCAGTGGATCGTTAACGCAATCGCGTGGCGATTCGGCACGCCTAGGCCCAACAGGCCCGCCTCGCAAAGATTAGCACATGGACATGCACTTCGCGGTCGAGGCGCTGGCTACCGCGTTCACGATCATCGATCCGTTTGGCATGGCACCCCTTGCCCTGTCGATGACGTCAAATATGCCGGCGGCTATCCGCCCGAAGGTCATCGACCGCGCAGTCTTGGTGGCGGCCTGCATCATCGTATTCATGGCGGCTGTGGGTCGTCAGCTTCTTGGCTATCTCGGCATCACGCTGCCTGCGTTCTCGATAGCCGGCGGAATTCTGCTCTTGCTCGTCTCGATCGACATGCTCTTCGCCCGCCCGCCTGCGGCGAAAAAATCGCCGGACGATGACCGCGATATCCGCGAGCACGAGAACGTCGCTGTGTTCCCGCTAGCGATCCCGATGATCTCGGGCCCCGGAACCATCGCGACAGTGCTGCTCCTCGTCTCGCTGGCAAACGGCGATCCAAAAAAGCTCGCCATCGTGTACGGGGCTTACGGTCTGGCACTTTTGGTGACATGGGCATGCATGCGCGGCGCCGACAAGCTGCTACGCTTCGCCGGCCGCACGGGCATTCAAGTCGTCACGCGCGTGCTCGGCATCATCTTGTCGGCCCTCGCGGTGCAATTCATGATCAACGGACTTCTCCAATCACCGCTCTTCCACGCTGTCAAACCGGCATAAGGTGATCGCGTGATCAATCCGATCTTCGTCCATTTCGTCGTGGCGCTCATCGTCGTGGCGGCGCTCATCGTCGCTGTGATCACGCCGGTGGGCCGTCGCGTTGCGATCTGGTCGCTCGGCCTGCAATTGCTCGTCGGGCTCTGGCTGATCTACATCGGATACCGCGTGAGCCCGTGGCATCCCGCGCTCTGGCTGCTCGCGGCTCTCTCCACGCAGGCCGCGATCTTCGCCGGCAGACGGGAACGCAGGGCGGCGGCGATGATCCTATCGCTGCTGGCGCTCGCGAGCGCCGCCGGCGCGTTCTATCTCGGGCTGCTGGCGCAGCGCTCGTAAGTCAACGCGACTCCCGGCGACCTGTCCAGAAGCCTTGCGGGTCGCACTCGCGCACGATGCGCAGCTCTTCTGTCGTCGGCGCGATCGTCGCTGCGCAATCTGATCCGATCTTCAACTCCCAGCCCGTCTGCGCCACTACGTCCTCCGCGGTGAATCCGTCGTGCACGGAGGCGAGATACGCTTCGCCGGATGATGGATAAAATCGAAGCGTCGCTCGATCGGTGATGATCGCGCTCGGTCCGCCGCGCGGCAGTCCGACGCGCGAACGCCAGCCCGGCCCATCGCCGTTGCCTGGCGACGTCACATATCCGACGCGGCGCGGCAGCCGCCGGGGCGCGTGGTCGATCACGACGACGTAGCGTTTGGCGAGCGACGCGATGTCTGCGGCGCCGCCGCTGCCGGGCAGTTTGACCTCGGGCCGCTTCGGGTCGCCGATGTACGACGTATTGATGTTCCCGAATCGGTCGACTTCTGCGCCACCGAGAAATCCGAGATCGACGTCGCCGCGCTGCAAAAGCCCCATGACTGTCGTCATCCGGCAACACATGCGCGCGCCTTCGATATTCGGCGGGTCACCCATCGTGTGCAGCATGGCGCTCGACGGCGTCTCGCGGATGATGCCGTTTTCGAACAAGCCGACCGCCCGCGGTGCGTGCGTGCGTTTGGCGAGCGCGAACGCGAGCAGCGGCAGCCGCATACCCACGAAGACAACTTCGCCGTCGCGGATCTCGCGCGCCGCCGCGGCGATCATGACCTCGGCGGGCGTGGGCGCAAGGGTCACGACGCGCTGTAATTCACGGGCGCGGCTGGATTCGTCAGTTTGACCGTCAGGTTCTCGACACGGGCCGCGCCGAGCTGCGTTAAGTAGGACGCTCGATCGGGCACGCCGTCGATCCACCGGGTGCGCCATTGTTCGAAGCCCTCGCGTGTGCGCGTCGCGTCGTGATACTCGAGAAAGAACTCGTGATCGCGCAGCCAGCAGCCTTGGACCGGAGACGGATGAGCTCCGCCGCGTTCGTGCACCACCGCCGAGACTTTGTGTGGCGGCGCTAGGACTCGATTCGGATCGCTCTCGATAACGGATTGAGGCACGATTTCTTCTGCGACGGCGATGACGCTGCGCGCGGCCAGCGCTCCTTCCTCCATCACGCCGAGATTGCCCCAGGCGTGACAGCCGCCGTATTCGTCCGCGCGCTGCACGTGGACGATCGCGACGTCCGGCACCAGAGCCGGCACGAACACGAGGGGTTCGTCGGTAAGGGGCGAGCGGCCGATCGTGAGATGCGAGCCATCCGCGCGCGCGGCGATGTCCGATCCCAGAAGCGTGCGCGTGGGGATGAACGGCGCGCCGAGCGCGCCGCCGAGCAACGCGAGTGCGATGCTGAAATTTGAATGATCCGCGATTTCAATCGCGCGGGGCACGCTTGATTCGGCCGCGCGGCGATAACAATGCCCGAGCCCAGCGCTTACGTTGCCCGCCCAGGCGGCGGTGACGCGTGCGGCGCACCCCGCGCCGATGAGCTGATCGAAGAGGATGTCGGAGATCGGCCCGATCAGCGTCAGGTCGCGGCGGTGTTGCCGTACGATCTCGTGGCCGGCGGCAAATGGGATCAGCGCTTCGAGCCCGAGACCGAGTGCGACCGACGATCCATCGGGCACGTATCGCCCGATGGCATCGGGCATCGTCATCAATTTGGACTGCATGATATCGGAAGGGCCGGCGTTACGCCGGCCCGCATCCAAAGGCGCTCACCGATCTATTCGGCGGTGAATTTCGCCATGCGTTTTTCAACGTACGCGTTGAGGCCCTCTTTCGCGTCCTTGCTCTGGAAGAGCAACTGCTGCAGTTCGCGTTCGATCGCGAGCGCCTCAGAGAACGGCACTTCCGCACCCGACTGGACGGATCGCTTGATGTTGCCGACGGCTTTGGCGGCTTTGTTCGGCGTGCAGAACTGCTTGGCGTACGTGAGGACGTCGTTCATGAACGACGCTCCGTCGCCGTCGTAGATCTCGTTGACGATGCCCATCTCCTGGGCTTCCTCGAACGAGAACGTGCGGCCGGTGACCATGAGCTCGATTGCCTTCGCCTTGCCGACCATGCGCGCGAGCCGCTGCGTTCCGCCAGTCCCCGGCAGCACACCCAGCGCCACCTCAGGCAAGCCGATCTTGCCGGCGCTGCGCCGCGCGACGCGGATGTCGCAGGCCATCGCGATCTCGAGGCCGCCGCCGACCGTGTGCCCGTTGAGCGCCGCGATGACGAGCTTCGGTGTCTGTTCGAATCGTGTCAGCGTCTCGTTGGCGTGCAGGCAGAAATAGTACTTGAAAGTGGGGTCGACGGTCTGCAGCATGCCGATGTTCGCGCCTGCGCAGAAGAACTTCTCACCCGAGCCCGTGAGCACGATGACTTGGACGTCTTTGTCGAAGCGCGCCTTGAGGATCGCATCGTCCAACTGACGCATCATCTCGTGCGTGTAGGTGTTCGCGGGCGGGTCGACGAGCGTGATGACGGCGACGTGGCCGGCTTCTACTCGGTACTCGACGAGGGTCTTTGTCTCGACAGCGGTTGCCATGGATTCTCCTTTGGGTGCGGATCTCGCCGCGTTAGGTGCGGCTCACGCCGCTTTCGGTGCGACCCAGTCGTCGCGCTTGCAATACTCCATCACGAGCTTTTCGTCTTCCTCGGTGGGGAGCGTCTCGCGCAGATGCTCGAGGTACTGATCGCTGTCGAGCACGCGGCCGTCGACCGAGTAATGCTTACCGGCGTATTCGCCGATCTGCCGGTTGAAGCGGATGTCGGGTACGTAGAGTTTCTCATCGCCTGGGATGATCACGTTGATCTGTTCGATGATCTTCTTGCACTCGTCGTAGTACAGTTCGCGCGCGTAGACGTTGAGCCGTTCCTTATCCGGCTCGCCCAGCTCCTTATCCTCGAGCGGGCGCCCTTTGATGCCCCAGATGTACGCCCAGACCGCGCTGGATGAGTGATCGTTGCCGAAGAGGTCGAGCGAACCCGAAAACCACTTGTTATGATACTTCTGCTGCAGCCAGACCGGAATCACGCCCGCTTTGGCGACGCGTCGCAGCCCAGTGACGCCCGTGCCCAGATGGAACGATTCTTCGCGCAGCATCGGGCCCATGCTTCGCGAGAGCGGCGCGAAGCCGGAGTGCGAGAGCATCTGCAGCTGGTACTTCCCGTCGCGGTCCATGTAGTTCTGATACGCGTAGAGGTCCAGCCAGCTCTTCACGGTGTTGTTGAAAGCGTTGAGCAGGCGCGTGCCCTGATCGGCGCGGCGTGAGAGCATTTTCTCCGCCTCGATGCGTCCGTCGTTGCCGAAGTGGTTCACGAGCAGGTGGCACATCTGGTAGCCGTGGCGCGTCTCTTCTATGAAGACGCGGCAGATCGAATAGAGGTCGTACTCCGACGGAGCATTCCCCAACAGCAGCTTCTGCTGTTCGTTGGAAGCGAACTCGGTGTCGCCTTGATAGATGATCATATTGAGCACGGCGTCGCGCATGCGCTGGTCGGGGATCTCGAGGACCTTCTCCCACTTGCGCTGGCCGGCGAATTCGCCGAATTGGATCTCGTCGGATTTCAGATCGCCGTACTTGGCTTCGAGTTCGTATCCGCCCAGCACGCGTTTGAAGATCTCGGGATCGACATCGATCCCTTTCTGCCACTCGCGCATGACCTCGACCCAATCGTCGAACGTCTTGATGCGTGCCATCGCTTGGAGCCTCCGCCGTTTTGTGCTATAATTCGCACGGTCGTGCAAAATTTGACGTACTTGATTGTAGCAGGTCTGGCCAAGTGACGCAAGGCGCCGGCGGTCGAAAGCGACCCGCGCTCGCACCCCTGCGGCCGCGGTCCATGCTCTTTACTCTCTACGGCGACTACGCCTATCCGAGCGGGCGGGCGATCGGCTTGCGGGCCATCGTCGCCATGGCTGCGCGCCTCGGGATTGGCGAGGTCGCCGTGCGCTCGGCCATCGCTCGGCTCGCGCGCCAAGGCTGGCTTCACGCCGAGAAACATGGCCGCCGCGCGCTTTACGGGCTCACGGATGCCGGCCGCCGTCTAATAGACGAAGGAACCCAGCGCATCTACCGGCCTTCTTCGACGAAATGGACCGGATCGTGGTGTCTGTTGACCTATTCTATTCCGGAGTCGAGGCGGTCGCTGCGCGATCGGATGCGACGCCAACTCGCATGGCTCGGGTTCGGCGCGATGGGCGGCGGTGCATACGCGAGCCCGCGGGCTGTGTCTGACGAAGCGCAGGATCTGTTGCGCACGCACGGTGTCGAACCGTTCGCCAGGATATTTCGCGCGGAGTTGCGCGGTAGTCCGGGTTCCGACGTCGATCTCGTCCGCGCTTGCTGGGACCTTGCGTCGATCGGACGCCGCTATCGCGCATTCGAAACGCATTACGCGCCTCTGTTCGCTCGCGACAAGCGCCGGCTTCGCGCGGGTCAATTGCCGGATGCCGACGCGTTCGTCGTGCGCTTCGCGCTCACGCACGACTTCCGGCGGTTTCCCTTTATCGACCCGGACCTACCAAGAGAACTCGTGCCGCGCGGTTGGCCGGGTTTTCGAGCGCGCTCGCTTTTCGAACGCTATCACGCGCTCCTCACCGATGGGGCGTGGCGCTACTTCGGATCGGTCGCTGATGGCGATTGAATCAACGGTGCAGATCGCGCCGGACATCTGGCGCATCACGCTGCCGCTTCCATTCCGGTTGCGTGCCGTGCATCTGTATCTCGTTCGCGGCGCGGATGGCTACTCGCTCATCGACGCAGGTTTGGATACGCCGACCGCTCGCGCGGCGTTTGCTGACGCGTTGCAGCAGCTCGGGGTTCAGCCTTCGCAGATCACGCGGCTGTATGTGACTCACATGCACCCAGATCACATCGGCATGTCGGGCCGGCACGCTCAATCCGGGGCACGCGCGTTCATCATGCCGGATGAAGAGCGCCGCGCGCGCTACGTGTGGGGGAATGCCCCGCTCGAGTGGGCCGAATATCTGCAAAGCCACGGCATGCCCGACGCCGCCGCGGCCGGTGCGACCGGTGCTGCGGCTGATCTGCGTGCCTGCGTCACGCTGCCGCCTATGTTCGAATATCTCGCTGACGGCGATATCGTCCCCGTCGGTGACCGCTCAGCGCGCGTCGTCTGGACGCCCGGCCATAGCGACTACCACTATATGCTCGTCGACGACGCTGCAAAACTGATCTTCGCCGGTGATCATCTTCTTCCGACGATCACGCCCAACATCGGACTCTACCCGGAATGCAGACCCGATCCGCTCGGTGACTATCTCGAGTCGCTCGGCAGTTTCGGCGACGAGGCGAAGTATCGCGTGCTGCCCGCGCACGGCGAGCCGTACGATGAACTGCCTGTCCGGATAGGGCAGCTCAAAGCGCACCATGACGAGCGGCTCGCCGGCGTACGAGAGCGCGTTGTCGCGGGCGGCTCGGGCGGAGTTACGTCGTTCGACGTCTTACGGCACTTCTGGGGCGACAAACTCTCTCCGCACGAAGTCCGCTTTGCGATCGTAGAAATCGCGGCGCACTTGGAATATCTACGTCTGCGGGGTGCGTTATCCCGCGAATCCGCCGGCGCGGTTCACCGCTACAACTCGACCTGATACTGCCTATCTATCTGAAGGGGCCGACGCTAATCGGCCCACGTCTTGTTTGTGTGGGCAAGCGATGCTTGCCCTACTACGAAAATGAATTACGGGTAGTCGTACACGCCGCGGCCGACTTTGCGGCCGAGGCGGCCGGCTTTCACGTATTTCACGAGCAGCGGGCACGGACGGAATCGATCGCCGAGTGCGCCATGCAGATATTCGAGGATCCTCAAGCGCGTGTCGAGGCCGACAAGATCGACTAGTTCGAACGGTCCCATTGGATGGTTGAGCCCGAGCTTCAGCGCCTTGTCGATGTCGCGCGCCGATGCGACGCCTTCCATCAACATATAGAACGCCTCGTTGCCGATGAGGGCGTTGATGCGGCTCGTGGCAAAACCGGGCGCTTCGTTCATCAGCACGGTTTCTTTACCGCAGGCAGCGGCGACTTCGACTGCGACTTCGTAGGCCCGGTCGGACGTCTCAAGGCCGCGCACGATCTCCACGAGTTTCATGATGTGCGCGGGGTTGAAGTAGTGCATGCCTATGACGCGCGATGGATCGGCCAGTGCTGCGGCGATCTCGGTCACCGAGAGCGCGGAAGTATTGGTGGCGAAGATCGCATCGGGCGCGCACGCCGCCTCGATCTCGCGCATGACCGCATGCTTCAGTTCCATCACTTCGGGAACTGCCTCGATCACGAGTTCCGCCGGCGCCGCGTCGTGCAGCGCACTCGATGTCGTTATGCGCGCCCGGATCGCGCGCGCGTCCGCCTCTGTCGTCTTGCCGCGCGATATGCCAGTCGCAAGATTTTCGTCGATTTTGGCTAGGCCGGCTGCGACGGCATCCGGCGACGCATCGATAAGATGAACGCGAAATCCGCCCACGGCAAGACTATGCGCGATTCCATTCCCCATGACGCCGGCGCCCAGCACGGCGCACGTCTTGATCACGGCGAGACGTCGTCGCGCTTTGAGCGAATGCTCGTCTGCAGCCAGTCTATGCCGCTCGCGTACTGCGCCATCTGGCGCACCGAGAAGGCGAAGCGCTCCCAAACTTCGTCGCGTCGAACGCTAAGCTCGCCGCGCTCCACCGCGCCGACGTAAGCCTGGGCTTCGCGCACTTGCGCGTGGGCGCGAGGCCACGTGTCTCGAAGCCCCTCATCTAGGGGCAGATATGCGCCGAGACGTGCGACCAGCGGGGCTGTCACCGATTCGGGATTGACGAGCGAGAGCTCGAGCCGAGCAAGCACGTATTCGGCGATCGCCTTATTAAAGCTCGTGAACAGCAGCCGCAGTCGTACCCGCATCGCGACAAATCGCTCCTCTGGCTTCAGGATGTGCGCCCCGCCGTGGCGAACGGCGCCGCCCAACCGCACCGTCTCTTCGAGCGAACACGACATGCATCATGCTCGGTCCAACCCGGTCGCGATAACGACACGCCGCGCGCGCGCGCGTGATGCTAGCTCGGTCGTGCGCATCGCGGTCGCCGCGTACGAAACCACCGCGTGGCTAGCTCCGCTTCCGCCGCTGACGGCGGCGGAAGTACTGGCGTTTCTCGCACAGCGCGGCAACGCGTCGTTCATCGCACGCTGCGATGGGAACGACGTGGGCACGATATCGAGCGCGCGGGAGGGCAGGGTCGTGCAGCTATTCAGGCTTGGCGTGGTCGTACCGTTTCGCCGTCGTGGTATCGGCGAGCGACTCGTTTGCGAAGTCGAGGAGACGGCGCGGGGCGAGGGCGCGGCAGTCGTCTACCTTCAGACGTATCGCGAGCTCGGTCTGATCGAATATTACGAGCGGCTGGGGTACCGAGTAGACGGAGAACAGTCAGACCCTTCCCAGGGCAGGGGCCTGGTGCGCATCGACATGTTGAAGGTGCTCTAACTGCCTGAAAGGGGTCGACGCTAGTCTGCCCCTATGACGTGGGCCGATCTAAAGTCGGCCCCTTCGGCATCGGCCCCTTCAGAAAGACCAAATGTTACGAGCCGGCGCGTTCTTCGGCCGTCGATTCCGATAGCTCGGTCGTGATGAACTCGAGGACGTCTGCAAGTCCCGAGACGTAGAGCCTTCGCCCGGACGGCACGTGCTGAATCGATCCGCGCCAGATATGCCGTTCGCTCGCCTGCCGCGCCGGCCACATCCGGACCAGAAAGACCTGGTCGCGCGGGCCCCGCTCGTCATCCATGGTCCCAAGCCTACCAGACAACCGTGCGCCTCACGTACGGGCGGCGGCGAGAATGTCTCGGTTCACATCGATTGCCAGGAACGCCTCGCGCATGGCCGGCTGCCCGATTTTCGCGGCAAATTCCTCGAGCGCGCTAACCGCACGGCCTGCCGACTCGCCGGCAAGGCGGTGATCACCGCACGAGCGATAGACCTGTGATATCACCCAATGTATGTATTGGGGCCAAAAAGCGCCGTCCAGCGGCTTCGAAGCTATATTCGACAATTCGTCAGCGACGAGTCGTGCGTCGTCCAGCCTCCCGGCCTGAACATACGCGAGCGCAAGGTCGGACAAATCGTCGGCGAAATCGCCCGGCTCTTGCACTTTGCGGCGAATAGCGATGCCGGCGGACATGTGCGAGATCGCCGCTTCGTTATCACCGAGCACGCGCTCCGCGTTGCCCAAGTTCGCGAGAGCCGCCGCCTCAAAGACAGGGAAATCTATCTCGCGCGCCTCGGCGAGCGCCCCGGCAGCGAAATCCTTCGCCGCGCGCGCGTCGCCGAGATGCAGATTGATGAAACTCAAATTGACGGCGTTGGCCACCGACATGCGGCGCTCGCGCACGACTGCGACAAGTTCCTCGGACCGACCGATGAGATCTTTCGATTCGCCAAACAGCCCGAGCCGCATCGTCAAGACCGTCTTGTTGGTCAGCGTTGTCGCAAGACCGCGCCGATGGCCGATCGATTCGTAGGTATCGAGGGCAGCGGAGAACTCGGCGAGGGCCTCGTCGAACATCCCGAGCCACGCCGCGGCGACAGCGATCCGCGAACGCGATGCGGCTTCCGCCTCGCGGTCGCCGAGTTCGAGATTGAGCGCCAACGCCTCGTACGTTCTGTCATAGCATTCCCGGTAGCGCTGGTGCAGCAGCGCTTCAGTGGCGATGACCGAAAGCGCGCGCGCCTGAGCCGCTCGATCGCCGGACTCCGCGGCACGTTTTCGCAAGAGATCCAAGTACGATTGAGACGCACGGAAGTCGCCGAGATTGGTCGCCGCGTCGACCAGCAGCCATAGGCACTCGATCTGCTTGGCGAAGTGACCGCTTGTTTCGTAGAGTTTCAGCGCGCGTCGCGCATGCGGTTGGGACTCGCGCGACCGGCTTTGCAAGAGCAGGTGTGTCGCTTGCTGCAATGCAGCATCGGCGCGCGCGGCAGCATCCCCGGATTTTTTTGCCAAGACGCATAGTTCGTCGATGAGCGATGTCTCTTCGTCCGCCGCACCAAGACTTCGCGCAAGTTTGATGCGCCGTCGCAGGACGTCCGCGCGCAGCGTCGCGGCCGATCGGGCATCGCTGCCGCTTTCGTCGACAAGTCGCGCTAGGAGATCGATATCCCGGCGTTGGCCTTCCCGATCGCCGCGCCGGCTCCGTAGATCTTCCGAGAGCTGGACGAGCGGGATGCGCGCCGCGGGATCGCTGGTACCCGAAATCGCCTTTTCGGCGAACTCCAGCGCCTCTTCGTTTGCATAGAGGCGGGCGGACCTGCGCGCCGCGACTGCATACCACGCCGTCGCCGGCGCTGAAAGGCCGCCCAACTCGTAATGGAACGCTAGATCGCGCGCGATCTCGTCGGTACGATCCCCCACGAGTTGTTCAAGCACGTGTGCCGCCCGAGCATGGCGGCGCGTGCGCGCTTGCACGTCGATCGACTGATAGACCGCGTCGGCGATAAGATGATGGGAAAACGCGTAGTCGAACCGGCTTCGCGACCCCGCGTCACGGATGATCGCACGGTCGATAAGCTCGTTTATGCCGTCGCCGACTTGCGTCGGGTCTAGCCCGCTGACTTGACGCACGACCTCGATGTTGAACGCCTGCCCGGCCACTGCGGCGATCTCAGCGACGGCGCGGGCGCCGGCGGAAAGCCGGGCGATACGCGAAGCGACGATCGCCGCGCTCGACGAGGGTCCTTTTCGCGTCGCCTCATCGTCACTTGCATCGCGCTCTGCGAGTTCCGCGATTGCCTCGTTCAAGAAGAACGGATTGCCCTCGCTTGCGCCGTAAAGCTGGTCCGTGCTTTCCTCGGATCTCCCGAACGCGGCGGCCGGCATCGTCTCGAGCAAGAGCCGAATTTCGTCGCGGCCCAGTCTGCCGAGAGTGAGATGGCTCGCCAAGCGCTGACTCGTGAGATCTCGGATCGCCGCGCGCAACGGATGCCCGCGCTCGGTATCTTCGTCTCGGAATGTGGCGACGACGAGCAAGGGTGACCGCGATGCGCGGCGGGCAATAGCCGACAATGCATCGATCGTGGAGTTTCCGGCCCAGTGAAGATCTTCCAACCCGAACATCGCTGGCCGGACTCGGGCGAACTCGACCGCGTAGCGAGCAAGTGCATCGAGTAAGCGCGTCGCTTCACGCTCGAGTGGCAAGGCGGGTGGCGGGCCGATGTCCGGATACAGCGCGCCCAGTTCAGGCAGTATTTGCGCCAGGACCGCGAGCGACGAACGGTCGGGTTGGTCCAACTTCAACGCAGGCATTGCGGCGCGCAGAGCGTCGACGATGCATTGATACGGCGCGGCTTCGGGATAGGATGTCGACCCGACGGCCACCCGTCCGCCTTCCGATTCGACGGCGAGCGCGAATTCGGAGAGCAGGCGCGTTTTTCCGATTCCGGCCTCGCCGCCGACGAATACGACCGAACCCGCTCCGCGTGCCGCGCGGCTCCACATCATCCGCAAGTGGGCGAGTTGGTTCGCCCGCCCGACGAACGGAAGGCCGCGAGCCGCCGGTCTGTGGTTTGACTCACGCGGCGCAGGGGCATCCAAGGCGCCGGGCAGGGCAGCATTGCGGAGGATGGCGTCGCGCACGGCCACCGTCTCCGGCATCGGCTCGACTCGCATTTCGGCTCGAAGCTTATCGGCAAAGCGAGCGTACTCGGCGAGCGCGCCTGCCGCGTCCGCAGAGCCATATCGAGCAGCCATGAGTTGGCGGAGGGCATCCTCGCGCCACGGCTCGGCTGCGAGCAGGCGTTGCGCGTAACCGATAGCGCTCGCGAATTCACGCCGGCTTCGGTGTAGGAGAACTAGTCGTCCCAGCGCTGCGATGTACGCGGAGCGAAGCCGCTCCCGAACTGTGACGACCCAATCATCGTACGCATCTTCCAGGAAATCTCCACGATAGAGCTCCACGGCCCGCGCGAGCGAATCCGACTCCCCGGCGAGCCGTTCGAACTCCGCGACGTCGACAAAACATTCGGCAGCGGCGTTCCAACTCACGCTGTCCGCGTCCGACATGATCCAAGACGCACCATCCGCCGGCTTCGGAAGCGCTTTGTTCAACAAAGAAAGGTAGCGCCGTAATTCGGCTAGGGCCGTTTCCTCAGGCTCGTCGGGAAAAAGAGTGAACGCGAGAAAAGGCCGAGATATCGCTTCGCCCTTGTGCATGACCAAGTAGGCCAAGAGCGAGAGCGACAGTTGATGTTTCGAGAATTTCAGAACGCGGTCGCCGGCGAGCACACGCGGCTGACCGAAGAGGATCACGTCTAATTGCGATCCTGAAGGCATCGCGACGTGTTCAATCAGGCCCGAAGTCGAACCTCGTCGCCTCCGTCTGCTAACGCGCGCCTCTCACGGCAGCACTTCGTAGCGTGCCTCCATTCCCAGCGCGAGGTGGATGTCATTGCTGCACGTCAAGAGCCAGATACCGGGATCATCCGGCACCATGTCCACGACGGCTTGACGGAACACCAAATTGACCGCGTCAGCGCGATTGCCTTGAGTGACAACCGTTTGACCGCTAAACGTCGGCGTGTGACCGTCGAAACCGTTCATCGTCGTGAGCAGATACCACCTCACCCGGCTATGCTCACGCAGCGCCGGCATCGGCATGTTGCCGTAGACGTATCCATTGATCGACGGAAACGCGTTATCGGGGGAAAACGACCCGGCATGTCCGTTGATCCCCCGCGTATTTATCGAGCGATCCTGCAGATTCTCAGCGACGAGCGGACTCTGATCTTCAAGTTGCGACGAGAACAGCGTGACGATCTCTTGGTCGACATCGGCGGGCGAGCCATCGGCGCGAGCTTCGCCGCGACGCGTCACGATCAACGGACCGATGAGCCCGGCGCTATCGACCGTTCCTTGCCGGACGTCGGAGATATACGCCCATACGAGGGAGCTCGTATCCGCCGATGCGGGGCCAGCGGCCGCCGTGACGGGCCAACGATACGTGACCGTCGTTCCCGGTCTGACCGCAGTCGGCATGGGCTTGGAAACCACGCCGGTCGGCGCGATGTCGAGAGGCAGCGTGGTTCGATTCCGAAAGACGATGATAACGGTATCACCGACTTCCGCGTGGACCGTCGGGCCGGCGAGACCGCGGTAGCGTTCGCCCGGTGGAATCGGCAAGAGTGTTTTGAACGTCGCGTCGGTGTATTCTCGATACAGGGCCTTGCGATAGACCCAACCGAGCTGGGCTGGGCGAAGTGCGCGCAACGGCTTGCCCGAGATGATATTTCTATTTTGCGGAGCGTAGTTCCAAACAACCTCGTCTGCTGCGATGAAGTGGACGCGGTCACGCGCCGCGGCCGGCGCGACGAAACAAAGCATGCCGGCGATGGTGACGACGACCAAAGCGACGACGCTCTTCATGGCAGCACTCGGTAACGCGCTTCCATGCCGCCGGCGAGATGAACGTTGACGTGACAGTGGAAAAGCCACGTGCCTGCGTCGTCTGGAATCATGTCGGCGACGGTCATCGCCATCGGCCCCAGCTGCGCAAGATCCGTGCGCATGCCGTTCACCACGACGGTATTCCCGTGCCAGTGCGGCGCGTGAAAATCGAAGTCGCTCATGGTCGAAAGGAGATACCAGCGCACGCGTTGACCGACGCGCATGCTCGGAACCGGCATGTTGCCGAACGAATACCCGTTGATCGTCCAGATGTCGTCATCGGTGGTGGAGAAGTTCCCGACCGGTTTGACGTGACGCGGATTGATACGCGGGTCGCTGATGTTGGCCTGGAAATAGCGGCTGGAACTTTCGTCGAACTGCGCGAACATGGCGAAAATCTCGCGATCGACGTCCTTCGGTGATCCGTCGGCCTTCGCCATGCCCTTCGCGGTCACCACGATCGGCCCGATCGGTCCGGTGTTGACATCGCCCACTTCGTCTTGGTGCGAGTGGTACATCCACACGACCGAGCTACCATCACCTGGGGCCGGCCCCGCGCGCTCCGGCACTTGCCACGTATATGTGAACGTCTGACCTTGCGGCACGCTGTCGCCATTCTTGTTCCAGGCGGAAACGCCGTCCTGATACGGCGCCCCTTCAGAAGACTTGGTGTAGAACAGACCGTGCGCGTGCACCGTCAACGGAAATCTGGCATTGTTTCGAAACACGACGACGACGGTATCGCCGACTTCTGCATGGATGACGGGTCCGAGTATACCGAGGTACGCATCTTCCGGAGACCGCGGTTTTAGTTTGCGGAATGTGCTGTCGAGATATTCCCTGTAGATCGCTTTGTGATAAGACCAGCCCAGCTGCATCGGCGCCAGCGGCGGAAGCGGTCTTTGCGCGATGAGATCTTCTCCGCTCGGAGCGTAATTCCAGATCACCTCATCCGCCGCTATATAATATGTGCGCGTGCGCGCCTGCGACGGGGCGGCCCACGCGAGCAGAACAACGCTTCCGACCATCGCGACGAACGCGGCGACCCTGCTCAACTTCAACATTCTTTTCTCCATTTCTGTGAAATCAGGCGCGCGGTAAACGCCGCGGCGGCGGTCGCGAAATGATGCCGGTCATCGGCAGGCGGGCTGCACGCTCGCCGTAGCGCTTTGCCACGATGCGATACTCAAAGCCCAGTGATTCCCGCCCGTTTCGGAGCTCGCGCACGGCGAAACCGCTCGGGGTTCGCTGCGCGACGTAGAGTCCGTTGCAGTCGCCTTCGGGCGTCACGGACACGAGATACGATGCGTTCTTATCCATGACGTTCGCGAACTTCGGATCGAGGGGCACGTATGCAAATCCACCGAAAAGAGTCGCTTCGCCGTTGTCTTCGATGGTCGGCTCGGATTCGAGCGGCGCATACTCGGTGACGGCGTTGACGCGTTTGCCTCCCGCGACGCAGCCGGTTTGACAGCCGCCGTACACGATGAGAAACCCGCTGATATACGTGTCGCCTTTGTCATCGACCACAAGCTCCTCGTCAGCGTTGCTATCTCTGACGGAGAACACCTCACTGCCCGTGCCGACGCCGCCGCCATAGAGCGTAAGCGCATCGTTCGAGCTGGTCGTATTGACGATTTTGCTGCCGGTCCCCGAAATATCGAGATTTCCGCTCAGACTGGTGCTGCCGAGCGTTGCCGAACCAAGATTAGCGCTGGCAGCGAGAAGATTGCTGGCGATAGTGACATTGCCGTGGGTGTCAAGCTCGAAGACGTTTCCGGACGGCCCGACCGCCTGAATGATTTTGTTGTTCGAACTTGATGTGTCTTGCAGATATAACTCAGGTGCCAATGTGTTCGGGCCTTGATTGGCAAACAGCGCGGTTCCGGTCTGCGCGAACGCATAGACTCCGTTGGCGGCCGCCGAGGTTACGTGCAAACCGTCGTTCGCCGGGCCGCCATCCGCAAGTACCCCGGCCGCTCCATTGTTGTGCCCGGTCGACGTGTTGCGACCGGCGACGCCGAAACCGGTCGAGCTATTCTGGCCATAGACACCGCTCCCGAAGGTGCTCGCCGAGAAGCCTGCCACGCCATTTTGTCCGGCGGATCCGGTTGCGGTGCCTGTGACGCCGGTGCCGTTGACCGACGTTCCGGTGACGCCGCTATCGAGCGCTCCGCTTGCGCTCGCATCTGCCCCAAGCACGCCGGACTTGCCGAGAGTTTTGCCGCTGCTGTTGAACTGGGTCCGGCCTTCGAGCGCGACGCCGTTGGTGGAGACGCCTTTGATCGCGTCGCCATTCTTGCTGTTCACCCATTCCAGGCACGGCGACGAACCGCCGCATGAAAGAATGGCCAGGACTTCTGCCCTAGCCGGGCCGACTGACACGATCGCGGCCGTAACCGCAAGCGCGGCAGTCAGGCATAGAGCGGCGCGCACTTTCCAACTCTGCATGATATTTCTCCGTTCGCCCAAACGGTAGCAGAGGAACGTGCGAGCAGCGTGCGCGGCCCCAATGTAGTAGGGCGAGCATCGCTCGCCCATGGGTAGGGTTGCTTACCTACCGCAAGCTAGGGTTTGGGTTCGAGGACGAGTATGTGTCTTGTCGCGCGGGCCACGGCGTCGTCCGAGAATGGCGTGGGCCGGTAGCGGTTGTTGACCCAGTCCTGCATCTGATCGTCGTAGTGCTCGTCGCTGAAGTGGCCGGATTCGCCGAGCGTCAATACCATCGAGGAGTCATCCCAGTCATGCGTATCGGCGACGAGACGCATTGAGGGACCGAAATCGGGCTTGGCCTGAAATATCGTATACGGATCGCCGGGCTGCGGCAACGGTTTGAAATTCAGCAACGTATTCAGCGGCCACACCACGCCGAGCGGATGGTCGAAGACGGCTGCATCGACCTCACCCCACGGACGAAGTGAGTCGATTCCCTGGTCGGGCCTCATCTTGAGATCGGCGACGGCTTCGCGGACGGCTCGTGAGATGGTTGCGATGACGCTCGTCCGAGTCACCCCGAGCGACGCTAGCGACCGATCGCCGCGCAGCGCTCGATCGACGATTGTAATCGGATGGAAGTGGGCTTTGTATTGCGCGTACAGCGATCCGAGTTTCGGTTCGAGGAGATCGCGCGTCAAGTCGTCGCGCTCGACCGCGATAAACGTTGGGGTTCGATCCCAGATCTCCGCGTTTCCGTTCCACCCGGCGAGATCGCCCCGAATGCGTGAAAGCATCGCGTCTTGCGTATCCTGGAGCGCCAGAACCGTCGCCGCTGCGAGCTCAGCGTCGGGAATGTCAGTCGGATTCGATTGCATCGCTCCGTAGTCGCTCGGTTTTCGGAATGACGTCATGCCCATAAGGCGCGTGATCTCTTGAATGCGATACGGCGGCGCGTATAGCGCGGTCGAGAGCTGCGGCGAGTATCCGGGCGAGGTCAACTGATTGTTCGCGCTTGCAAGAAAACCGGCCGGCGGGTCAAAGGCGTGCGGCAACTTTGCGAACGGCACGTCGCCCGTCCAGCGAAGTCGCGGATTGGATCCATCGGCCGGCAGCCATCCGTCGAAGCCTTGCCGCACCGGCAGTCGACCCGCGTCCTGATAGCCGATGTGTCCATCGACGTCGGCATAGACGAAATTGAGATTCGGCCCGACGAGTTCCGAGACGGCCGCTCGGAATTGCGCCCAATCCGACGCTCGGTCCAGATCACCTTGTCCTCGCGACGGGTCCGGATCGCGCAGCGCGGTCCAAGAAAGCGCATACGCTTTCGCACCCTCGCGTATCACGACGGGGCCATGGATCGTCTCCAGCACATCGAGCGTCGCATCCAGTTTGCCCTTGATCGGTATGCTCTCGATGCGGTGATGCGCGCGCAGCCACGACGTTCCATAACGATACTCATCGGAACGTGCATCGCGGAATCGTTCGGCGAAGAGATCTTGCGCGGCACCGTAGGCGCTCGTCACGCCGAATGCGATCCGCTCGTTGTGGCCGAGCGTCACGCCGGGCAGACCCGGAATCGTGAAACCTTCCACGTCGAAGCCAGCGCCTTTGAGCTGGACCACCCACCAGGTGCTTGGCACGGAATGTTCGAGATGCGTGTCGTTCGAGAGGACGGGCAAACCTGTGGTTGTCCGCCGCCCCGAGACGGTCCATCCGTTCGAACCCGAATCGGGCACGCGCTCGGCGCCGGCCGGCGCGGAAAATGCAAGCGCCCATCCGGTGACATCGTGTGACGTCGCACCGTTCACCAAGGAAGCGCGACGGCCGGTGGATCCGTAACCTGGAACCGGATGCTCGAGTGCAGGCACGCTGTCCGTCGTCAGCGCGCGCATCGCGGAATCGCCGATGACGCTAGCAAGTTTGGCGCGGACCGCGATCGTGTCGGCTTCGTCGTCGAGCCGCTGCTCCATCAGCTTTACGATCGCGAGGCTATCGACCGCAGTCCAAGGCGCCGGCCGGTAGCCGAGCAGCCGGAATTCTAACGCCGGCTCGCTGGCCGCTGCATATGCGTTCACGCCCGCGGCATAGGCGTCGAAGTCTGCGCGAGTCCGCGCGTCGAGATGCGCCGCATCCGACGACGCCTTCGCCCCTATCCCCAACGCCAAATAGTAGCGGTCGAGCGGAAGTGCGACCGAGCCGAATATCTGCGAGAGCCGGCCTTCGGACTCCCGGCGCAGGATGTCCATCTGCCAGAGCCGGTCCTGAGCGCACGCATAGCCGTCTCCGAAGAAGAGATCAGTTTCGGTCTGCGCGACCACGTGCGGTATGCCGCGGTCGTCGCGGCGGATCGTGACCGGGCCTGAGATCCCCGCGACGGCGATGGAACCGTCGACTTTCGGAATGGGAGCGCGGACGATCCACGCAAAAGCGACGAGGGCGACAACTATCAAGGCCGCGAGCGACGCGGCCGCAATCGTCGCTGCGATGCGAATGGTCCGCGACCAGCGCCGTCGAGTTCCGCTACTCATCTGATGCAGGGCCGCACGTTCAGTACCGCTCGCGCGACGCCCTACGTGTCGTGGTCCACGTAGTATCCGCCGCGTATCTGCTGGATGATCGCGATCGCCACGCGAGCGCCATCGCCCGCCGCGATGACCGCTTGACTCGGAATGCCCGTGATCCGCCCGGTCGCGAAGCAGCCCGGAACAGCCGTTTGACCGTCCGCATCCACAGCCACGAAGCGCCCGCCGTGGCCGCCTAACGATAGGCCAAGTCCGGTCGCGAGATCGGTTCGTTTATTCGAAGCTAATATGACGAACCGGCAACCGAATGCACTCGTTCCGGTTTTTACGACGAAGCCCGGCGCTTCAGGCGCGATTGACGAGACGCTCTCGTCACTGACGCGGACGCCGAAGCGCGCGGCCTGTTCGCGGCTGCGCTCTAGGAGTTCCGTGCCGCCTACGCCATCGGGAAATCCGATATAGTTGTTCACGCGCTCGACCCGTCGCAGGCTCGACTCGGTCCCGTCGAGCAGGCAAGTGTGCACCCCGGCTCGTCCCAGGAACACGCCTGCGGAGAGGCCGGCCATGCCGCCGCCCACGATCACCACGTCGAATTCTTCCATATATGAGACCTTCATGAGGACCACAGGTGCACGGAGCGCGAGCTACAAAATGTTGCCGTTACCATGCGCGTTCGACCGCCGCTCGCTCTGCTTGGCTGCATTATCGCATTCGCGGCGACGCTTGTCGCTCCCGCGTTGGGCCGCGATCCCGGAACAGCGTCACCGTCGCCGTCTCCCTCTCAGTCGCGCACGCCGGAGCCCACACCGATTCCGACCTCGACGAGCCCACTTGCTCCGGTTAGTCTTGATTCCACACCCGATCCGCAATCCACCGGGCCTTATCCGCGCCTTCTCGGCAAAGTCACGGCGAGCGCCGCGTGCACGCGGTTCGTCGAGCATTACAATGTCGCGGTGGTGACGATCGCCGCAAACGACGACCGCATCAGTTCTTCGAACGTATCGCTCAACGATGTTCAGAACGACTACTATAGGCGAGACGGCGCGCTGACGGCGTACGATCATCGCGTGCAGTTGATCGGCTACGTCCAGAAGATGCTCGACTCGATTCCGGTCGAACAAGGCGCGGTCAACGACATGTTGGCGCAGGCCAAACAGACCACGGATCCCACTCGGCAAAAGGCGCTTCAAGAAAGCGCATCGCAGCTGCAGAAATCTATCGACCGGCAGCGCGCGCTTGCAAACGATCTGTCGAGCGTCGTGCACGTGCTCATGGACAAGCATGGCTCCGAAGACACGCTTGCGACACGGATCGGCGCGACGTTGCCTTTGGGCGAGACGTTCAACGGCGATCCGGGCGATGATCCTGTGCCGCAACCCGGCGAAGGCGGCATCATCACGAGCAGCGGACCGCGGTCTTCGCAGACGACGGTACAAGACGTGATGCAATTCTCCCGCCAGCAGAGCATCATCCGCGCGGCCGAAACGCGCGCCGTCACAGCGGCGACGCGCGTCGTGAAGTCGTGCACGCAGACCTCAGACGCAGGAGCGCCGACCAATCAAATGCCGCCGACCGATCAAGTGCTGCCGTCCGCCAGCGCTACCCCGAGTCCGCAGCCTTAGAAAAGCCGCGGCGCCGTGGATTCAGGCGGGATTTCTTCGCCGAGTCGCGCCGCGAGCGCTCGTATCGTCGCCGGCGAATGACCCTGATAGTGGTTGTTGACGTAGCCGTAGATGTCGCGAACAGATCGCCGCAATTGTTTGATGAGCCGCTCCCATACATCGAGCGATTCGGCGCGTTCGATCTGCACGCGATCGAAGACCGTGAGCGTGCGGTCGCCGAGCCAACGCAAGTAGGCGAACGGCGCTGGCGGATCGCGCACGAGTTCGTCCGCGATCTGGTTGGCAAGCGATAGCGGGGCGTACTTGCCCTCCGTTGCTGCAATCGTAAAGCCGTGGCGACGCGCCAGCGCGAAGAGATCGTCGTCGTACCAGCGGCCATCGCGAAGTTCGAGCGCGATCGGGCAATCTTTCGGAAGCCGATGCGCCATGAAATGGAAGAGCGCGTCGCGATTCTCAGGCGTCGGGTCGAAATCGGGCGGACATTGGACGAGGATAGCACCGAGTTTGTCTCCGAGCAGGCGCGCGCGATCGACGAATTCGTCGAACTGGGCGTCTGCGTCGCGAAACCTGCGGACGTGTGTGATCTCGGATGGCGTCTTCAGTCCGAACTTGAACGCCGCGGGCGTTCGCCTGCGCCAGCCTTCCACCGAGCGCGCCGGGGGCGTCGCATAGTAGGTCGAATCCACCTCGGTCGTGGAGAGCGCGCGGCCGTATTCGGTCAGCATGTCTCGCGACTGCGTACCGAACGGATAGAAATTACCGACCCAGTCCTTGTAGTGCCAACCCTGGGTTCCGAGCCAGACGCGCGCGTCCACGCGGCTGGGATTCGCGCCGCCGCGTTGAATCGCTTCCGGCGTGAAGGTCAAGTCCACGGATCGCGTGCCCGCTTTTCACGCCGCGATCATCCGTTGGTATCGGCGAAACGCCCGCGACCTCCCGTGGCGGCGGCGCTCCGACCCGTACTCGGTACTCGTTTCGGAGACGATGCTGCAGCAGACGCAAGTCGCGCGCGTCATCCCGAAGTTCGAGAAATTCCTCGCCGCATTTCCGACGATAGCATCGCTCGCATGCGCGCCGCTCGCCGATGTGTTGCGGATGTGGTCTGGACTCGGCTATAACTCGCGCGCGAAGCGGCTGCACGAAACAGCGCGGACCGTACTTCGCGATTTCAACGGACAAGTGCCGCACGCTATCGACGACCTGCGGACGCTTCCCGGCGTCGGCCGATACACCGCGGGCGCAGTCGCCTCGTTTGCGTACGGCGCGGACGAGGCGGCTGTGGATGTGAATGTGGGCCGCGTACTATCGCGCGCGCTGTTAGGAAAAGATCGCATAACTGGCTCGGCGATATGGGAGCTGGCGGCACGCGTTGTGCCGCGCGGACGCGCGAGTATGTGGAACCACGCGCTTATGGATGTCGGTGCCTTGTTCTGCAGACCAAACCCCGACTGCGCCGGGTGCCCGGCTCGGCGCAATTGCGTGTTCTCTACGTCCGGAAAGCCTGAGCGAAAGACCGGCGCTCGTCGCGGTCGTGCGCTTTCGGCGAAGGCTCCCTTTCTAGGCTCGCGACGCTATTATCGCGGACGGGTCGTGCGCGCGCTGACTTGCGCGCCGCGCTTGAGCTTGCTCGCGCTAGGCGAGCAGGTGAAGGAAGATTTTGCGGCAACCGATGTCGCGTGGCTGCGCGACTTGTTAGCGGAACTCGAGCGCGACGGGCTCGTGGCGTTGGACGCAAACCGGGCGCACGTTCGCTTGCCGACCGACGCGCGGCAATCCTAGACGTTCTACGCTCGACCTATGCCGATGCGCGAACGGCTTTACTTTATCGAACGGATTTCCAGCTGCTCGTCTCGGTCATGCTGTCGGCGCAGTGCACGGACGCGCGCGTGAACATGGTGACGCCGAAGCTGTTCGAGCTCTATCCGAATGCCGAGGCCATGGCTGCGCTCGATCCATCCGATATCGAGCCGCTCATCATGACGTGCGGCTTATTCAAATCGAAGGCGAAGAATATCATCGCCGCGAGCCGCCTGCTCATGGAGCGTCACGGCGGCCGCGTGCCGAACGCAATGGAAGAACTGATCGATCTTCCGGGAGTTGGGCGGAAGACGGCAAACGTCGTGCTCTCCGTAGCTTTCGCAACGCCGGCGATCGCGGTCGATACGCATGTGTTCCGCGTCGCGAATAGGCTCGGCCTCACGCGGGCGCGGACTCCGGCGCAGGCTGAGAAGCAGTTGATGCGCGTGATTCCCGAGAGCGATTGGTCGAACGCGCATCATTGGCTGATCCACCACGGGCGCGAGATCTGCCACGCGCGCAATCCCGAATGCGTGCGTTGCCCGCTGCTTGCGCTCTGCCCCAGCGCGAAGAAATTCCTGAAATGAAGGGCTTGTCTGAAGGGGCCGACTTTATGTCGGCCCTGGCAAACGTAACGTGGGCCGACATAAAGTCGGCCCCTTCAGACGGATTGGATCGGCCGGCGAGTTAACGTCAGCGGAAGAATGACGGTTGCAAGAACACGCGCCGCATCACGCCGCGCAGCGCAACGGCGCGATCGATCGTGCCGATGCCGTAACCGATCGCGCGACTGGCGTGCTGCGGATTTTCGCCCGCGCGACGCACGACGACGTTGAACAGCCAAGCGCTCTTGGCGAGATTCTTCAGCACGCGTCCAGCGCCAAGGTAACCGCCGACAGTCTCGCGCCATTCGTGTTCGTGGCCGCGCAGCGCGGCCGCCGATACATCGTCGGCTCGAATGCCGGCCATCGCCGCTCGCGCGGCGCTCCGCCCCGAGACGAGCGCAGTGTATATACCCTCTCCAGTGAGCGGATCCACAAGCGAGGCCGCATCGCCCGCGAGCATGACGCCGTCGAAAACCGTTTGCCTGCGCGCGCTCGACACCGGTAGCGGCCAGCCGATCGCGCGACTCGTCGGCCTTGCTTGACGAAAACGCGCCGCAACCGCGGGCGCCGACGAGATGAAATCGTTTAAGATATCACGCAATTTGCGCCCGCTTCGGCGAAGCTCCCCGAAATAAACTCCTACCCCGACGTTGGCCGATCGCTCGCCAGTGGGAAAGACCCAACCATATCCCGGCAACAGTTCTCGATCGAAATAATGGATCTCCATGTCGTCGCGCAGATCATCTACTCCGTCGAAGTAGCCGCGCAGCGCATAGCCGATGTGGCGCGGGCCATTTTCGCGCAACCCGAGCGACTTCGCTATCACAGAGTGCGCGCCGTCCGCGCCGATGACCACGCGCGCTCGCACCCGCGACGTGCCGGCGCCGTCCTGGATTTCAACTCCGCTCACGCGGCCGCGCTCGCGAAGAAGCCCGGTAACGGTCACGCCTTCGCGAAGTATAGCGCCTGCGCGAACGGCCGCGCGCGCGACACGCGCGTCGAGCTCCGCGCGCGGAACGATCCACGACTCTAGACGCGCGCCATCTGGCCCGCGCGGCGGATCGGCGCGAAACGATCGCCCGTCAGGTCCCGAGATCAATCCGCCGTACGTCTTGCGCGCCGGCCCCGCAAAATGATCGAAAGAGACGCCCATCTCGCGCAGCATGTCGACGGCGTGCGGGGCGACGCCGTCGCCGCACGATTTATCGCGCGGAAAACGGCAACGGTCCAGCATGAGCACGTCGGCGCCCGCCGTCGCGAGCGCGTACGCCGCCGCAGAACCAGCCGGCCCTGCGCCGACTACGATGACGTCAGCGGTCATCGCGGATCGCGACGACGTCAGCCGCCATCACGGATCGCGACGATCTCGGCGATCACCGCGTCGACTTCCTCGATCGTGTTGTAGAAGTGCGGACCGATGCGGATGCCCGCGCCCGGCCGGAAATCGACGATGAACTTTCGGCGGATCAGCTCTGCGCACGCGGCCTCCGCGCCTTTGAAATCAACCGTGACGTGGCCGCCGCGTCTCGCAGGATCAAGCGGCGAATTGACGCGCAAGCCCGCTTCTTGCGCACGCGCGACGGCGTGCGCCGTCAGTCCCATGCTGCGCGCACGTATCGCGGACACGCCGAGGTCGGCGATCATCGAGTAGCCGGTGAGGGCGGCATATAGCGCGGCGGGGTTCGGCGTGCCGCCCGCGTAGCGCCAGATGTCGTCGGCGAGGTCCGGCTCCATCGAGAAATCAAACGGGCGGCGCTGGCCGAACCAGCCGACGACCGTGGGCGTCAGGCGCTGCAAGAGATCGGAGCGCACGTAGAGGTACGCAGCTCCGGGCCCGCCGCACAGCCATTTGACGCCGCCGCCGACCACCACGTCCACATTCCAGCCCAGCGCATCGATCGGCACCGTGCCCGCGGACTGATACGCGTCCAATATGACCAGCGCTCCGACGCGGTGCGCCTTCTCGATGATCGCCGCGGCATCTTGGATATAGGCCGATTTGAAGATCACATGCGAGATGGGTACTGCCAGCGTGCGCTCGTCGATCGCATCGCACATGGCTTGCGTATCGATCGTCACGCCGTCGCTTTTGACCAGACAGATTTCCGCGCCGCGCGCGCGCTGCGCCATCCAATTGTAGTGCACCGTCGGGAAGTTCAGATCCGAGTAGACGACTTTATTGCGCGTCCCCGAGAAGTCGAGGCACGAGATGATCACGCTTTCGGCGATCGAGACGTTTTGCAGCATCGTGATGCTGCCGGCGGGCGCGTTGATGATCCGCGCCACGACGTCGCCGACCTGCGTGACCAGCGGCAACCACTTCTCCCAGGCAACGACGCCTTGGGTCGCCCAGTCGTCGGCGAATTCTGCGACGCGCTCGCGCACACCGGCGGGCATCGCTCCAAGCGAATTCGAGACGAGATACGTGCACGTGGAGAGGATCGGAAAATCCGCGCGTTTCGCGAGCAGCGGATCTAAAGCGGTCTTCATGCGCTGCGATGTTCGCGTCGCCGGTAGGGGCCGACCTTGGTGAAGAGTGGACTAGTCGAAGCGGGGATGGATGCTGCTCGTTCCGCTCCGCTTCGCTTGGAAGAGCGCCGCGTCGGCGGCGCGCAGGAGCATGTTGACCTGCGAGCCTGCCTCCGGAAATGATGCGCAGCCCATCGAGACGGTGACAGGCTCTTCCCCGAGTTGCTCCGGCCATTCGGCGTCGGCGATCGCCACGGCAAGCCGGTCGGCGAGCATAAGCGCCTCGCCGAGCTGCGTCTCCGGAAGGACCACGACGAACTCGTCGCCGCCGTAGCGGGCGACGACATCCGATCCGCGCACGCTTGCGGCTAGGCTGTTCGCGATTTGACGGAGCACTTCGTCGCCGATGCTCCGGCCAAGCCGCTCGTTGACCGACTGCAGGCGATCCACGTCCGCCATGATGATCGAGAATGGGCGCTTGCGACGGCGCGCTTCATGCAGCCGTTTCTTCAAGAAGTCTTGGGTGAAGCGGTAATTGTACAGACCCGTGAGCGGATCGGTGATCGCAAGGCGCGATGCCTCTTCGAGCAGCTGTGCGTTATGGATCGCGAACCCGAGCTCGTCCGCAACGGCATGGAACATGCTCTGTTCTTCGAAATCGGCGACGCGCCCGCCGAACCCAAAGACTTGGATCGCACCGACGACCGTGTCGCCGACGAGCAGCGGCTTGGAAAGCGCAACGGAGAGCTCGTCCACGTCGTGCTGTTCGAAATTCGGCGCTTCGATCCGCCGCAGATCTTTCTGTCCTAGAATGACCGTCTGGCGATAGATCACGCTGAATGCAGCCGCTCCCTCTTCACCTGTTGGCGAGGCGGGCACGGCGATCGGCGCAGCCGATCCGTCCACAAAGCCCCGGGAGGCGAGCGGAACGAGTTGCCGTTCTTCCGGTGCGTAGAGGTAGACTCGGCCGGCTTCGAAGCCCAGCACTTCGAGGACTTTGTCCAGACCTTTGTGGACGATCGCCGCAAGGCCGACTTCGCGGGCAAAAGTTCGCGCGACATCGCGCATCACGCCAAGTGCATGATTCTGGCGCCGAAGGTGCTCGACGGTGAGGCGCGACGCGGGCGCATCGCGTCCGAACGCGACCAGTCCGAATCCGTCGCCGCGCGAATCGCCGGACGGAATCGGCGTGAAGAGCAACTCTATGGGTTGACCGTCGCGATTGCGCCCTTTGATCTCGATCGAGCGCGTGCTTTCGCCGCGCGACAGGCGCGATAGCATCTCGCGGACATCTTCGCGCCGATCGTCAGGCACGAGTGTCGAGTCGACGACCGGCGTGCCGATCGCGTTCCCCGCGGTCACGCCGAACATCCGCTCGGCGCCTTCGTTCCAGCGCGTGATGATGCCGCGGTCATCCGATTCGACGACGGCGTCGGAGGTGACGCCGAGAAGGCGTTCGAGCACGCCGGCTGCAAGCGCCGTGCGACCGTAGCGGCGCGCCGCCATGAGCGCCTCAGCGCCTTGAAAGCCGAGCCGCAGCAACACGTCGTCGTCTGCTTCGGCTTCCGGCGGGATCCCGAAGAACATCGCGACCGCGCCGACGGTCGTCGCGCCGGCTACGAGCGGAATCGCGACGACTTCGGTAAAGCCGTGGGCGAGAGCTTGGCGTTCCCAACCGTGCCGCAACCAGACGGGATCGTTCACGACATCGGCATCGCGCACGACTCGCTGCTCGCGCGCCGCCCAAACCGGCGGATACATATTCACTGACGGGTCCGTCATGCTGTAGCTCGCCGAACCCAGTTCGCCCGGCTCCTTCCAGCCGCCGACGGCGGTTAGGGTGTCGCGCTCCAGCGTGAACGCGATCGCGAATGCTGCTCCGGCGAACTCGCCCGTCGCCTGTGCGATGCTGCGCGCGACCTCTCGCGGGTCGAGACTTCGAGAGATCCGCGGCGAGTCGGGGCGCCGGCGTTCGGCGCGAGCAGCCGACAACTCTCGACGCCGAGCGACTTCAGAGGCCACGGATCGTGCGAACCACTGCATCGCATCGGTCTGTCGGATATCGAACGCTGATAGTTCGTCGCTATACAATACGAGTGCGCCGATCGTCTCCGCTCCGGCCATCAGCGGCACGGCCGCGGCGCTGCGCACTGATTCCCAATCGCTCAGCAAGCGCAACATAGCATCGGGGCTGCCGAAGCCGGGTTCGCGTTCGACGACGACCGACGCGCCGTCGATCGCGCTACGCAGCATCGGATCGGCGGAAAGTTCCGGCCATTCCGCGCCTATCGCGTCCGCCGGAAGCGTCCGCGGTCCTGCGCATGCGACGATGCGAAGGCCTTCGCCGCCGGGCGGCGCGACGATCATGACGCACGTGGTACGCAGCAGCGCCGCCACTCCCTCGGCGGCGGTGCGCAATATGCCGTTCTCGTCGGCCGAGCGCGCGGCGACGTGGATGAGCTTCAAAAGCCCGGCTTCGACGTCTGCTAACGCTCCGCCGTCGCCGTTGTCGGGAGTCACCCGCATGCTTGTCTTCCGTCCGGGAGTCGTGGTCGCCGAAAGTCATGGCGACTATGTCATCGTGACTTTGTCGTGTAGGACTACTTTAGCGAAAACGGACCTTTGCTTCGTGAGCCGAGCGACCTCTTGGGCCGGGAAGCGCATCCGCGCTCGCAGGACAAACTACCCAAACAGGATGTTCGAGCGGGACGTGTCGCCGTCGAACACCATATGGAATCAACGATTCGAAAGGGCAAGCGATGTTTGTCCTACTACAGGCGAACGTCGGAAAAGCCTGCCGGAAGAACGATTGGTGCGCGCCCGAACGGATCGACAGGGATGGGCGCGGCGGAATGCGGCGGCAGCGGCCGGTAATCGACGCGGTGCTTCGGCGGCGCGGGCTCGAGCAGCAGCCGGTCGTTGACAATTGTCGCGAGGTAGCTCCCGTCCGGGCGATAGACGCGATCTTCGCGCACGAATCCGATGTACGAACCGTTTGCGGCGAAGACGTTCCAACGGTCGACAAACGCGATGAACTGACCGTACGAGCCGAAAAGATGCTTCGCATTCATAGTCCGACGATTGGCCTTGCGGCCGGCTGAGTCCCTGCGTGCCCGGCGCCGGAAGTGGTAGAAGCAGCAGGCAGCGAAGCCGCATGCTATGACAGAATTTGAAAAGCGGCGGCAGGCCTTCACGCAATCCATGGGCGACGGGGTCGCCGTGTTCTTCGGCGCGCCGGCCGCGTACCGGACCAACGACCTGAACTTCGAATACCGCCAGGATAGCGACCTATACTATCTCTCAGGATTCGAAGAACCGGAAAGCGTGCTGGTCATCGCGCCGGGTCACCCGACCGAGAAGAGCGTGTTGTTCGTGCGGCCGCGCGACCGCGCGAAAGAGACCTGGAATGGTTATCGGTGCGGACCGGAACGCGCCGCTGCGATGTACCATGTCGATGCTTCCTATTCCATCGATGAACTGGCGACGCGCCTTCCGGCGTATCTCGAGACGTCTGACACGCTCTACTACGCGTTCGGCGCCAACGATCGGGCGAACGCGCTGGTCACAGAGGAACTCAAACGCATGTCCACAGCGCGCCGGCGCTCCGACAAGGGCGGGATGATCGTCAAGAATCCGGCGCTGATCTTGCACGAGCTGCGCACGATCAAGACCCCGTACGACATCGAGGGCATGGAGCGCGCGGTGCGCATATCCGGCGAAGGGCACGTCGCCGCCATGCGCTACGCGCGGTCGGGCATGCACGAGTATGAGATCGAAGCGATCATCGAGTTCATCTTCCTCAGCCGCGGCGCTCAATTTCCAGCCTATCCTTCAATCGTGGCCGGCGGCGCGAACGCGACCGTCTTGCACTACACGTCAAATCGCGATCGCGTTCCCGACGACGCGCTCGTGCTCATCGATGCAGGCGCGGAAGTCGACTATTACAACGGCGACATCACGCGCACATGGCCCATGTCGGGCCGCTTCTCGCCCGAGCAGCGCGCCGTGTACGACATCGTCCTCGCCGCGAACGAGAAGGCGATCGGCATGTGCCGGCCCGGCGTGCGTTACAACACCGACGTGCACGACGAGACCGTCAAGATTCTCGTGGCCGGGATGATCGATCTCGGCATCCTAAAGGGCTCGCTCGACGAAAATCTCACCAACGAGAATTACAAACAATTCTACATGCACCGGACGGGCCACTATCTCGGGCTCGACACGCACGACGTCGGCTTTTATAAAATCGAAGGGGATTGGCGCGAGCTCGCCCCCGGCATGGTGGTGACGATCGAGCCGGGGCTCTACTTCGCGGCCGACGCCGATGTCGATCCGCGTTTTCGCGGTATCGGGGTCCGCATCGAAGATGACATCTTGATCCGCAAGGACGGCTGCACAAATCTCTCCGAAGAGGTACCGAAATCCGCCGCTGAGATCGAATCCGTCATCGCGGAGGGCAGAGCGACGCGCGAACCGCTCTTCGCGTGAACGGTGCAGTCCCAGCGGACATCCTGAGCGATGTCGTGCGTTGGCGCCGCGCGATCCACCGTCACCCAGAGCTTGGTTTCGAAGAAGAACGCACGGCCGCGCTGATCGAGGCGGAATTGGCGCGCGCCGGTGTGGAGGCCGTCAGGGTCGCCAAGACAGGGATCATCGCGACGCTGCGAGGCGAGTGGCCGGGCAAGACCATCGCGCTGCGAGCCGACATGGACGCGCTGCCGATCCAAGAACGCAGCGGCGAAACTTTTGAATCCGAAGTTCCCGGTAAGATGCACGCGTGTGGGCACGATGGCCACTCGGCGATGCTGCTCGGCGCCGCGGTGGCGCTCGCGCGCGAGCGCGCCGCACTGCGCGGCACGGTCAAGTTCTTCTTTCAACCGGCCGAGGAAGGTCCGGGCGGTGCGCTCCCGCTGATCGAAGCGGGCGCGATGCGCGGCGTCGACGCTGTGGCGATGATCCATGTCTGGCCGACGCTTCCGGCCGGCACGATCGGCATTCGCCGCGGTCCTGCGATGGCGTCGTGCGACGATTTCGACATCGAGATCCGCGGACGCGGCGGTCACGGCGGCTATCCGCATACCGCGGTCGACACGATACCGATCGCGGCGGAGCTCGTCGGCGCGCTTCAGCGCATCGCCAGCCGCGAGATCGATCCGCTGGATTCGATCGTCGTCGCCATCGGAAGAATCGACGGCGGCTATCGTCGCAACGTCATCGCCGACACGACGCGCATCGCGGGCACCGTGCGCTGCCTGAACGAGAAAGTGCGCGAGGGTGTGCCGGAGAGAATCGAACGCATCACGCGCGGTGTCTGCGAAGCGCATCGCGCGACCGGAACGGTCACGATCCTTCACGGTTATCCGTCGGTCCACAACGATCCGGCGCTCGCGGATCGGATAGCGGCGATCGCCCGCTCCACTGACGGCGTTCCGGCCGTCGTGGATCTCGACCGTCCGACGATGGGCGCCGAAGACTTCTCGTATTATACGCAGGAAGCTCCCGGATGCATGATCCGCCTTGGAGTGGCGCAGCCCGGTGAGGCCAATCCTCCCATGCTGCATTCCGCCGAGTTCCGGTTGGACGAGAGCGCGCTGCCCGTGGGGGTACATCTGTTCCGTGCCCTGGCCCACAGGCTGCCCGCCGACCTCTAATCCCGGCGGCGCGCGACGACGATAACTCTCCTATAGATAGCGTGATTCGGTCGGCTGTCACAAACGGCTTCGCCGAGCGTCTATCAATCCGGAGGGCCGCCCGTACGTGAGCACGATCAATCCCCAGCAACCTTTGCGAAGAACGCTGAAACCGCGTGACGGCGGCGGTCCGGGCGCGCCGCTGGCATTGCTCGCGACGATCGCCGGCGTGGTCTTAGTCGGCGGCGGAATAGCCTATGCGGTAACCGTCAACCATCACGGATCCGCGGCGCCTGCGCCGCTGGCGACGTCGATCGCATACCAGCCGTTGTCGGCTTCGTTGAACGATGTGAGCGCTGTCACACACCCTGTCAAGCCGAAGAAACCCGTCAAACACGGCGCGACGCCGACGGCCACCGCCACCCCGGGCGCGACTCCGACGCCTGCAGCAACTCCGACGACCGCGGCGACGACGAGCCCGCTTACGCAGAAGATCGCGGCGAAACACCTCCACCACGTGAAGCCGGTGTCGTCCAGCACGCTCGCATTCGATCCGAACGCGGCGACGCAATCATCTTCGATCACCCCGGTTTCGAATACCGTGCCCGCCACATTGCCGCCGGCGACAGCTTCGGCGCCTACTCCAACACCGACGCCGGAAGCCACGCCGATCTACGAACCGGCGGTTGTTGTGGAAGCGCGCTTCATCAGCCAGATACAGCCGATCTATCCCGAGATAGCCAAGCAGCAGGGCATTCAGGGAACGGCGATCATCCTCGCGACGGTCGGCCCGCACGGCAACATCATCGATGAGTCGGTCGGACAATCCACTGGCAACAGACTGCTCGACGCAGCGGCGCTCGACGCCGCCCGTGCAAGCAGGTTCCAAGCGCCTGAAGTGGACGGCCACCCGGCGACCGAGACGTATCGGATCGTCTACACCTTCGCGCTGAACAATTAGCGTTCTTATTTCCTAATCGAAGGGGCCTAATTGAAGGGGCCGACTTTATGTCGGCCCCTTTTGTTTTGATTGATTTGTTTTGATGAGAGAATCAGCGGCCGACCGACTCCGGGCGGCCCAGCGCCACAAGAAGCTCGCTGCGCCGCTCGCTGAAGTTCGATTCCGGCGCTGCAAGTCTCATGCGATCGATCACCGCAAGCGCGCCTTCCAAATCTCCGGCGTCCGCTTTCTCGTTGACCAACTCCACGCCGATGCGCAGCGCATCCTGAACGCGATCCAACGCGAAGTAGCAATCGAGCGCGCCTTCGAGCGATTCGATGTCAGATCCGGTGCGCAACAGCCGCTCGTAACAGAGCACCGCGCCCTGATGGTCGCCGTTTGCACTGAGCTCCTTCGCCTTGCGACGCGTAAAGGCGGCCAGCGCGTTCGACGCGGGAGTGGTCCGAGCAGGTGCCGCCGGCTTGGGTTCAGGGGTTGTCGGAGTCGCCGCGACCGGGATCGCTTCTTGAAGTGCTTGGGGTGCCGCTGGAGCTTCTGCCGCGATAGGCGCGGGCGCGCTTACAACTGGCTGCTCGATGACTGTTGGAGCCGTTGATACGAATATTGACGCCGGCACGGGCGCTGCTTGAGGCGCGCCGATGCCACCGATCGCTTGAAGCTGCGCGAGTCCACGAGCGGCGGTCTCGTCAGTACGATCGATGTGAACGAGCCGTTCGTACAAAGCTATCAATTGCTCGCGAGCCGTCTCGGTCTGCCGGAAGTCCATCACGCCGGCGTGTTCGACGCGATGCGACAACTCGTCCAAGAGAAACGCGCGGCCGACCAGAGCATCTCCCGGCGCCGGCGAGAGCAGTTCGATCAGGTCGCCGATCGCGGCCGGTCGAAGTTCAAGAAACGTTTCCGCGTGCGCGGCCAGTTCGGAGAAAGCGCCTTCTTTGGCGTACAGCACGAGAGAGCGAAGCAGGTAGACGGCCGCGTCGTCTGGGCGCCCGACCGCGCCGTAGAGATCCGCGATGCGCTGGTTGACTTCTGCGTCGTCGGTGTGCGCCGCGCAATAGCGGTACTCGTCGATCGCATCGGCGGCATATCCGACCTGACGCAGCGCATCGGCATTCGCGCGTCTGATGACGATCTCGTCAGGGAAATCCAGCGCGAGATAGCCGAGCTGGTCGAGCGCCTCTTCGGTCGGCGGCGCGATTTTGGTGAGTTCCGCGAACTTCAGTCCTACCGTGAGCCGCTCCGGACCGAGCGGGTTCTTTTCAGTGCGCGCGAACAGGCCTTTTTTCTTCTCCTGCGCCTTGAGAAGATCGATCATCACCGTTATCGCGTTCGCCACGCGTTTGTCCGCGATAAGCGCGTCGATCGCCGCGATGTACGCCGGCACCGCGTTGCGCAATCCGTCGCGCGCGCCTGTTTCCTGCGCCGTCGTCAGAAGCTGGTCGGCGTTTTGCACTAGTTCATTTCGCTCCGTTGCGGCCTTCCGGCGCGGCGAGCACGGCCTTGATCTTCTCTACGCGCGCGGCCGCATCTGCAAAGCCCGGATCTCCCGAGACGATCTCTTCGTACGACCACAGAGCAAGACCGAGCGAATCGGGATCGCCTTTGCTCTCGTGCAGTGCGGCGAGCGCATAGAGCGCCTGACGATAGTGTTCTTCGGGGTAGCCTGTCAGTTCGAGGGCCTGCGAGAGGCAAGCCTCGGCGCCGTCGAGGTCGCCGCCCGCGCGCATCGCGTTGGCGAGCGCCGTGCGCGCGAGCACGCCGTACGATTTGTCGTTCTCGAGCGGACGGAGCGCGGCGATGGCGTCGACGGGTTTACCCAATCCGTTCAGCGCAAGACCCATGCCGTAGCGCGCGCTCACGTTCGACGCGTCGAGCGCGAGCGCGCTCTTGTATTTCTCGACCGCGGCCGCGAAATTGCGAGCGGCGCGCAGTGCATCGGCTTCGGATGCGAGCGTGCCCGGACCGGCGACCGACGCCGCGCTCGACGTGCCGTTTGTTTTCTTCGCCGTATCCGCAGGTGCCGGGGCAGCGGCCGCTGTTGCGGGTTTCGCGGCCGCCGGTTGAGTTGGACGTGCCGGCGCCGGATCAATAGTGGCCGATTCTCCCAAGCGGGCGGCGCGGATCTCGTCAACGCGCTTCAGCGCGGCGACCGCCTCGGCGTGCTTTACTTCGACCGATTTCGCATCGGCCTCGAGACGCGATCGCGACGTGGAAAGCTCGGCAGCCATCGCCTTCAGCGCGGTTACGTCCGCCCGGATCGCCGTGACTTGGTCGGCGGCGCTCTTCGCGGTTGCATGGACGCCGCGGGTCTGCTCTAAAAGTCCGACGAGTTGCTTCTCCACCGCGTCCGCGCCTTGGCGCGCCGCCGCGAACTTGTTCTGCAAGTCGTTGACGTTTGTCTCGACGGCGCCCGTCTCGGCCATGACCTGTTCGGCGCGGGCTTGCGATGCCGCAAGCGCCTCATTTGCTTTGCTTACTTGGCCGGCAACCGCTTCTACCTTCGCGCGGATGGCCGCCACGTCGTTCGGCAAAGAGGCCAGAGCGGCAAGCTCGTCGCGGACCTTTTTCACGTCGGCGGCGAGTTTGACGAGCGAGGCGTCCTCGGCGGCTTTGGCCTGCGCAGCCGAGTCGACTTCGCCCTTCAATTGGCCAAGGCGGCCTTCGACAGTGGTGCGTTCGCGCTCGAGTGCCTCGAGAGCGGCCTTAGCCGCCTTGATCTCTTCTTCGACGGCCATGCGCTTTTTGAAGGCCTGCGCGACTTCCGATTTCGCCTGCGCAAGTCGCGACATCGCTTCGGATTGCTGCTCGAGGAGAAACACTTCCGCGGGAAGCGCCGAACTCAAGACCGGGCTATCGTCCGCTGGTCTCGCGGGAGCAGCGGCAGCCGGCGCGGGTGTACTTGGTTGAACAGGCGCGGCCGCAACGGGTTGTGCCGGCGCGGCGGCCTGCGGTGCTGCCGGCGCGGTAGCCTGCGGCGCAGCAGGCGGGGGTTGGGCCGCGAGCGACTGAGCAGGCGCGGCGACCGATTGCACAGGCGCGGCAACCGGCGTCGCAGCGGCCGGCTTCGGTTGCGGTTTCGGACCCGGCGCGGGCTCCGGTGCCGGCGCGGCTTTGATCGACGCGATCATGCCTTTCGCCTTTGCATTATCGGGTTCAAGCGCAAGGCTCGCGTTCGCACAACGGCGCGCGTCGGCAGTCCGTCCGGCTGCGAACGCCGCGTCAGCTGCCAAGTTGTAGTACGAGACGGCTTCGGCTTTCAAGTTCTTCGCTTGATGGACGCGGCCGAGATGGTCCAGACCATCGACGTGCGTCTTGTCGCGCTCCACGATGCGCTTGAACGCGAGGATCGCTTCATCGTATTTGCCGAGTGATTCGTAGAGGCAGCCGGTCTCGAAAAGCGCCGGCATATGCCGAAGGCTCGTTTTGCGGAGCACCTCCACGAACTTGGCCAGCGCATCGTCGCGTTTACCGTTGGCGAGATCCGCACGGCCGATCTCGAACAGCGCGTCGTAATTCTTTGGTTCGAGCGCGGCGGCTCGAACGAAACACGCGCGCGCGTTCTCGACGTCGCCCGCGTCCATGAAGTCGCGGCCCGCGTTCAAGAACGCCGGAACCGCCTCTGCGGTAGATCCAGCCTCGGCCAGAAGTTCGGCCGCGGCCATTCGATCCGCCGGATCCGTAGCGCCGTCGCCGGCGGCCTCGCGCAGCTTCGCGAGTTCCTGATCGTTCTGTTTTGAATCCATGGTTATAGCGAACGTCCTTCACGGGCTGAACGTAAATCTAACGCGCGTCCACGGCGGTTGCCGATCGCGTGCGGCTATGCGCTTCCTACTTCAAAATATCGGCGTTTTTCTTCGGGAGCGCAGAGTTCTCAGCGAACGGCCGCCTCCTTGGCATCCAGGGCCTCCAGGTATTGCTCGGCGCGCATAGCGGCACGACAACCGAGGCCCGCAGCGGTCACCGCCTGGCGGTAGTGCCGATCCTGGACGTCGCCGCCGACGAATACGCCCGCAGAACTCGTGGAAACCCCGTCCGGCGACTCGATATAGCCGCGCGAATCGAGAATCAGTTGTCCCGCAAAGACGGACGTATTGGGGTGGTGGCCGATCGCCACAAAAACTGCGTCGGTTGGGCGTTCCATCAACGCTCCGGTCCGCGTGTCTTCCACTATCACGCCTTCGACGTGTCGATCGCCGACGATCTCGCGGACTCGAGCATTCCAGAGGAAGTGTATTTTCGGATGAGCGTGGGCGCGCGCTTGCATGATCTTGGATGCGCGAAGGTGGTCGCGCCGGTGCACGATGGTCACGCGGCTGCCGAAGCGCGTCAAGAAGAGCGCCTCTTCAAGCGCGGTGTCGCCGCCGCCGACGACCGTGATGTCCTTCTCTTTGAAAAACGCGCCGTCGCAGGTCGCGCACGTGGAAACTCCCTTGCCGCGCAGGCGTGTTTCGCTCTCGAGTCCGAGCCAGAGCGCGGAGGCGCCCGTCGCGACGATGACCGTCGAAGCGCGGAATTCGCCGCCGTCGATAGAGACGCGTTTGATGTCGTGCTTGAAGTCGACCGAGACGACGTCCTCGTTGCGGATCTCGGCTCCGAAGCGTTCGGCCTGCGCGCGGAATCGCTCCATGAGTTCAGGGCCCTGTATGCCTTCGGGGAAGCCCGGATAGTTCTCGACGTCGGTCGTTAGCATCAACTGGCCGCCGTACAGTCCTCCAGCGAAGACAAGCGGCGACAATTCAGCACGTGCGGCATAAATCGCCGCGGTCAAGCCAGCCGGACCGGACCCGATGATGATGACTTTTCTGATCTCGTCGGACACGCGGCCAGGTATTCCCCGGTTTGGAAGTGTAGCCTTTCGACAAGCCATGCGCAACGATTTGTTCGAAACCGTCGGCGGCACGCCGCTCGTGCGGCTCACCTCGCTCTCAAACGCTTTAGGCCGGACGATTCTCGGCAAGGCGGAGTTCTTGAATCCCGGCGGATCCGTTAAGGACCGAGCGGCAAAGGCTATCATCGAAGATGCCGAGCGCAGCGGCCGGCTCAAGCCGGGGGGCACGATCGTTGAGGGAACGGCCGGCAACACGGGCATCGCGCTCGCGCTCCTCGGCAATTCGCGCGGTTACCGCACGGTCATCGTGATTCCAGACGACCAATCGCACGAAAAGATCGACCTGCTGCGCGCCCTCGGCGCAGACGTGCGCGTCGTACCGTCCGCGCCGTTCACGGACGACGCCAACTACTATCACGTCGCGCGGCGCGCCGCGGAAGCGATCCCCGGCGCCGTCTGGGCTGACCAGTTCAACAACACGGCGAACTGGCGCGGGCACTATTCCACCACCGCGCCCGAGATCTACGAGGAGACCGGCGGGCGCATCCAAGCTTTTGTGTGCGCCTGCGGAACCGGCGGCACGTTCGCGGGTGTTTCGAAGTTCCTGAAAGAGAAAGACCCGTCGATCCGGACTGTGGTCGCGGATCCGATGGGATCTGCGTTATATTCTCACATACGCTGCGGCACATTGGAAGTCGTAGGCGATTCCGTCAGCGAGGGCATCGGCATCAAGCGGATCACGGACAACTTCAAGGCGGCTGTACCAGACGACGCATGCAGGATCGATGACCGGACGATGATCGAGATGGCGCACTATCTCGTTCGAGCGGAAGGTCTGCTGCTCGGCGGCTCGGCAGCGCTCAACGTCGCCGCGGCGGCGCGAGTGAGCCGGGACCTGCCGCAAGGGAGCGTCGTCGCGACGGTGCTCTGCGACGGTGGTGCCCGCTACATGTCGCGACTATACAACCCCGCGTGGCTCGCAGAGAACGACCTGCAACCGGTCTGCAAGGACCTCTCCTTTCTTTGATCCGACCGCCTGCGGATACGGCGATCCGACCGTAGGTTTTCCGGGCGTCGGGGCGAACTCGGGACTTTGGGATAAATTTCACAAAGTCGTCGGGAGCGTCCATTTCACGTGCTTTTCTCGCCTTGGGCGACCGTCGCCATCTTCTTTGTCGTAGCGGTCGTCGTCGCGCTGCTCATCTCCGCGGTGCCCGGCATTTTCACGAGCAAGCGGCCGAATCGAGCGAAGAGCGAAGCATACGAATGCGGCGTTCCGCCCACGTCCGCCATGATCGGCCGGTTCCCCGTCCGCTTCTACCTGGTCGCGATGCTGTTCGTCATCTTTGACGTCGAAGCGGCTTCGTTCTATCCGTGGGCCGTCCGGCTGCGCGATCTCGGTGCTTTCGGGCTCATGGAAATGGTGACGTTCATCGTCGTGCTGGGCGTCGGCTACGCGTATGTATGGAAGAAAGGCGGCTTCTCATGGAGATGAGCCCGCACCAGCCATACATCACGACCAAGCTCGACGAGTTCGCGAATTGGGCGCGGACGTCCGCGATCTGGCCGATGACGATGGGCCTAGCGTGCTGTGCGATCGAGATGATGTCGATCGTCTCGCCGCGCTACGACACGTCGCGCTTCGGCGCCGAAGTTTTCCGCTCGTCGCCGCGTCAGAGCGATCTGATGATCGTCTCCGGTCGCGTCTCGAACAAAATGGCCCCGATCCTGAGGCAGCTCTTCGATCAGATGCCCGATCCGAAATGGGTCATCTCGATGGGGGCGTGTGCATCGTCCGGCGGCATCTTCGATAATTACGCGGTCTTGCCGGGCGTCGACCGCATTCTTCCGGTAGACGTCTACGTGCCCGGGTGTCCGCCAAGTCCCGATGCGGTGATCTTCGCGATCATGCAGTTGCGCAAACAGATCGAAGCCGGCGGCAAGGCGATGGTGCTCGCGAAGAATGCCTGAACAGCCGCCCGTTGGAGCCGAACGCACTCGCACCGCGGCACTGCTCGACAGCCTGCGCGCGGCTCTCGGCGATGATCTCCTCGAAGCGGTCTCTGCGGCCGATATGGACGAGGCCGCAATCGTTCCCAGCGCGTTGCTGCACGCCGTGGACGTGTTGCGCAGCGCCGGCTTCAACATGCTCGCCGACATCGGCGTGGTCGATCACCACCCGCTCTCACCGCGCTTTGAAGTGGCGTATCACATCCAGGCGATCGATGCGGCCGCCAAACCAGTCGTGCCCGTGCGGTTTCGGCTTCGAGTTTTTCCAGATGATGCGGAACCCGTCGTGCCGTCGCTCGTGTCGGTCTGGCCGAACTCGAATTGGGCCGAACGTGAAGCGTTCGATCTCTTCGGAATACGCTTCGACGGGCACCTGAATCTCAAGCGCATCTTGATGCCGGATGATTGGGTCGGCTATCCCTTGCGCAAAGACTACCCGCTGCGCGGAACCGATCGCGATTTCGTCGCGGGCGGCCGTCAAGGCACCGTTCCCCCGGTGAATCCGTGACATGAGCACGCTCGATCTATCCAAACTGGAGAGCAGCCCCGATCTCCTGATCTCGCAAGGCGACGACAAAGACTCGCTCGTCATCAGCATGGGTCCGCAACATCCAAGCACGCACGGCGTGCTGCGCGTCATGCTCAAACTGGACGGCGAAACGGTGATCACGTCCGAGTCCGAGATCGGCTACCTCCACACCGGCATCGAGAAGCAGGCCGAGAATCTTTTCTGGCAGCAGGCGGTCACGGTCGTCGACCGGGCGGACTACTTGGCGCCGCTTTCCAACAGTCTCTGCTACGTGCTCGCGGTTGAAAAACTGCTGGGCATCGACGCGCAGATCCCCGTCCGCGCGCAAGTGCTGCGCGTGATCTTCACCGAGTTGACGCGCATCGCGAGCCACTTGGTCCAGCTCGGCACGCACGCCATGGACTTGGGCGCACAATCCATCTTCATGTACGCGTTCGAGATGCGCGAGCAGATCCTGCGCATCATGGAGTTCGTGACGGGCGCGCGCATGCATCAGTCGTGGTTCCGCGTCGGCGGTCTTGCGCTGGATGTGCCGGTCGGCTTCATCGCCCTGCTGGACAAATTCATCGAGTCGTTTCCCGAACGCCTCAGCGACATGCGCGCGATCCTCGAGAAGAACGTCATCATCATGGACCGCCTGATCGGTGTCGGTCGGATCTCGGCCGCGGATGCGATCGCATGGGGTTTGACCGGCCCGAACCTGCGTGGCAGCGGCGTCGCGTACGACGTGCGCAAAGCGTTGCCGAACAGCGGTTACGAGAATTACGACTTCGACATCTGCGTGCACGACGGTGGCGACTGCTACAGCCGCTTCGTCGTCCGGCTCAACGAGATGTATCAGGCTTGGCGCATCATCAAGCAGGGTCGCGACCGGTTCCCCGGCGGCCCGGTGGTGATCGACGATCCGAAGATCGTGCCGCCGGCCAAGACGGTCATCCAGCATTCGATGGAAGCGCTCATCCATCACTTCAAACTCGTCTCGTCGGGATTCAACGTACCCGAGGGGCGCATTTATCAGTCGGTGGAGTCGCCGCGCGGCGAACTGGGCATGTATGTGGTGAGCGCCGGCGGCAACAAGCCGTGGCGCGTGCGGTGGCGGCCGCCGTCGTTTTACAATCTGCAGGCGCTCGGTGCGCTCGCACCCGGCAACCTCATCGCCGACCTCGTCGCGATCATCGGCAGCCTAGATCCGGTTTTTGGCGAGGTGGACCGATGACGCCGCAACGCGAGCGGCGCGGCGCCGAACTCGTGGCGAAATACCCTGAAGCTCGCTCGGCACTAGTTCCGTTCCTGCAATACTGCCAAGCGGAAGACGGCTACGTCACCGATCAGGCGATCGCAGATGCCGCGGAACTCGTCGGCATAACTCCCGCTGAAGTGGAATCCACCGCTTCCTTTTATTCGCTGCTCTTCCGCCACCCGATCGGCAAGCACGTGATCCAAGTCTGCAGGACGCTCGGATGCATGCTCGGCGGCGCGGACGAATTGCGCGAGCACATCCGCACGCGCCTCGGCGTGGAGAATCTCGAGACCACCGCGGACGGTGCGATCACGTACGAAGAAGTTGAATGCCTCGCGGCGTGCGACAGGGCGCCCGTGCTGCAGCACAATCTCGAATTCGTCTACAACGTCACGCCGGAGAAGTTCGACTCGCTGCTCGAGACTTGGCGGCGCGAGAGTCCGGCCGCGGCACTGCCGGCGGAGTGAGTGATGCCGATTGAACCGGTGCTGACCAAGGGCTTCGGCTCGCTCGACTTGACCGATCTCGCCGTCTATCGATCGGTGGGCGGTTTCGCGGCGCTGACCAAGGCGCTGCGCGAGATGACGCCGGACGGCGTCGTGGCCGAAGTGATGGCTTCGAATCTTCGCGGCCGTGGCGGCGCAGGTTTTCCCACCGGCAAGAAGTGGAGTTTCCTTCCGAAGGATGGCCGGCCACGGTATCTGGTCTGCAACAGCGACGAGGCCGAAGCCGGAACGTTCAAGGATCGGATGTTGCTCGAGAACTCTCCCTTCAATCTGATCGAAGGACTCGTGATCTCGGCGTATGCTGTGAACGCAAAGCGCGTCTTCATCTATATACGCGGCGAATTTCTTGCGGGTTATCGCATTTTCCAAAAAGCGCTCGCGCAGGCGTACGATGCAGGATTGGTCGGAGCCGACATCTTGGGCAGCGGATATTCCGTTGAAATCGTGCCGCACCGGGGCGCCGGCGCGTACATCTGCGGCGAAGAGACAGCGCAGCTCAATTCGCTCGAAGGCAAGCGCGGCGAACCGCGGCTCAAGCCGCCGTTCCCCGCCAACGCCGGCCTCTACGGCATGCCCACCGTCGTCAACAACGTCGAGACGCTCATGTACGTGCCGCACATCATCGAGCGCGGCGCGAAGTGGTTCGCGTCGATCGGGGCCGAAAAATCACCTGGCCCGAAAGTGATCTCGGTGAGCGGTCACGTCATGCGCCCGGGAAATTACGAAGTCCCGCTTGGAATCCCGATGCGCGAACTCGTGATGGAGCTTGCCGGCGGCTTGCGCCCTGGCCGGCGCGTGAAAGCGATCCAGCCCGGCGGCGGTTCGTCCGCGGCGATCTTCGAAGAAGATCTCGACGTGGCGTGCGATTTCGATTCGCTCGCCGCGAAGGGCACGATGCTCGGCTCAGGCGCTGTAACGGTCATGGACGATACCGCGTGCATGGTGCGCTGCGCGTTGACCATCAACAGATTTTTCGAAACCGAGTCTTGCGGACAGTGCACGCCATGTCGCGAAGGCGGTCAGTGGGTGCATCGCATGGTCGCTCGCCTTGAGGCCGGCGAAGGATCCGAATCCGATCTGAAGATCCTCACCACGATCAACCGCACGATCACCGGCACGAACTTGTGCGTGCTCGGCGACTCGATCATGCCGTTTCTGTCATCGGTATACAAGCACTTCCCCGAAGAGTTCCACGATCACGTGCGGCTCGCCGGCTGTCCGCTGCACGCACGCTCGGAGAGCGCCGCGTGAGCCCAGAAAAAGCTGTGCGCGAAGTCTCGGTGACGATCGACGGCAACACGTTCGCCGTGCCGGAAGGCACGCTGGTCGTGGAAGCCGCGAAGCATCTCGGCACGCAGATCCCCGTCTACTGCTATCACCCGAAACTCGAACCGGCGGGCCTGTGCCGCATCTGTCTCGTCGAGATCGAGAAGATGCCGAAGCTGCAGATCGCGTGCGCGACGCGCGTCGCAGACGGCATGGTCGTGCACACGTCGTCGGCGAAAGTCGCCGAGGCGCGGCGCGGCGTGCTGGAATTTTTGCTGCTCAACCACCCGCTGGATTGCCCCGTGTGCGACAAGGGCGGCGAGTGCGAACTGCAGGACTTCACGATGTCGTACGGACCGGGCGAGAGCCGTCTGACCGAGCCGAAGCTGCACAAGCCGAAGCTCGTTGACCTCGGCCCGACCATCGTGCTCGACGAAGAGCGCTGCATCCTCTGCCGACGCTGCACGAGATTCGACGATGAGATCGCGCAAGAACGCACGCTGATCGTCGAAGATCGCGGCTTCAAGAGCCTCATCTCCACCCGCAACGGCGGCGCTTACGCATCCTACTTCTCCGGTAACACGACTGAGATCTGTCCGGTCGGCGCGCTCACGAGCAAGGCGTATCGCTTCCGCTCGCGGCCATGGGACCTCAATCACACCGATTCTGTCTGCACACAGTGCTCGGTCGGCTGCAACTATCGCGTCGACACGCGTTTTGGCCGCGTCATGCGCACGTTCACGCGCGAGAACCCCGCGGTGGACGACGGCTGGATATGTGACCGCGGCCGCTACACGTTCAACTATCTCTACGCGCCGGAGCGCCTCCGTGCGCCGTCTATAAAACGCGACGGCGGCCGAGTGGACGTCACGTTCGCCGAAGCGGCTGTGCTCGCCGGATCGAAACTCGCAGAAGCCGCCGCGCGTGGACGCGTGGGCGTGATCGGCGGCGGCCGGCTCTCAGACGAAGAGGCGTACGCGCTGCAACGCTTTGCGCGCGAAGTTCTCGGCACGAACAACATCGACTATCGTACGCATGCGCAGGTCTACGCGTCGCCGTCGCGCTTCGGCGCTCGCCTGACCGACATCGACGATGCATCGGTCATCCTCGCCTTCGGGGCGGTCACGCCGGAGCTGGCGCCGATCCTCGATCTGCGGATCCGCCGCGCGGTCGCACGCGGCCACGCGAAATTTGTCTACATGGGACCATATCGGCCGGCGTTTACGATCGAGACGCGTTATGTCAAACTCCAACGGGGTACGCTGCCGAAGGAGCTTGACGATCTCGGCGACGCCGTGCGGCGCGGCGCCGGTCAGCCCGGCGGCAGCGATGTGGCGACGATCGCATCCGACATTGCAGCGGCGAAGAAGATCGTCGCGATCCATTCGGGCGAGGACGCGCCGAGCGCCGACGCGATCGAGCGCCTAGTGGAGACGCTCCAGCAGAGCGGCCGCGATGCGGGAATCCTGGTCGTGGGCGCGACCGGCAACGCGCGCGGCGCAGAAGCGGCGGGCTGCGTGCCGAATCTTGGCCCTGGCTATGCGCCGGTGTCGGGCGAGCCGGGGATGACCACCGATCAGATGTTGGCTGCGGCCGCCGACGGCCGCCTGGACGCGCTCTTCGTGATCGGCGCGAACCCGGCGCTGACGTTCCCAGACGGCGCGCTCGCTCGGCGCGCGCTCAAACGCGTCCCTTTCCTCGCCGTCGCCGATCAAGTCATGACCGAGACCGCGTCGTATGCGCACATAGTCTTCGCGGCGGCATCGTTCGCCGAAAAACGCGGCCATACGACCAATCTCGAGGGTATTCGCCAGGCGTTTGCTGCAGCCGTCGAGTCGCCGCTCGAAGTCCGTACCGACGCACAGATCATCGGCGCGCTTACGTTGGCGACGCGGCGCGGATCGATAGGCGACGACCCCACCACACTTTTCGCAGAACTGAATGCCGCGGAATCGGCCCCTCGCGCGAAGACCGGCGGCGGTGCGCTCGCTCGTCCAGTAGTCACAGGAGCTAGCGCGCCCATCGCCGTCCCCGATGGCGCGCTCACGGTCATCCCGATACCGCATCTGTATGCGGGCGGCGGCGCAGCTGCCCACGATCCAGGGACCAAACCGATGCGCCCGGAGCCATACGCTGTATTCAGTCCGTCCGACGCGCGGCGCTTGTCGTTGGACGAAGGCGCGCGTGTCAAGCTCAGCGGGGCCAGCGGCAGCATCGAGGTCTCTGCGCGGATCGCGCAGCAGGTGCCCGACGGAAGCGTGCTCGTCCTCGCGGAGATGCCGGAAGCGCCGCACAACCTGCTGCTCGACGCATCGGGCGGCGGCTGGGCGAACGTTGAAGTCATCGCCGGGGCAGCGGAGGCCGCGGGATGAACCACCTGCTCGCCGATCCGTGGCTGCGCTTCATCCTCGTCGTCGCGATCAAGTCCGGCGTGTTGATCTTCATCGTGATCACGTCGTTCGCGTACCTCATGCTCTTCGAGCGCAAGATCCTTGCGTGGTTCCAGCTGCGGCTCGGGCCGATCTGGTGCGGGCCGTGGGGGTTGCTGCAGCCGGCGGCGGACGCGGTGAAGCTCGTACTGAAGGAAGATCTCACACCGCGCGACGCCGATCCGCTGATCTATCGCTTCGCGCCGGCGATCGCAGTGCTCACGTCCGTGCTCGCATACGCCGCGATCCCATTCGGCACGTTCCCCGACGGCAGCCCCGTCGCGATCGCGAATCTCAACGTCGGCATCTTGTACATCCTCGCTGCGGGATCGCTCGGCGTGTACGGCATCGCGCTCGGCGGCTGGTCGAGCCAATCGAAATGGCCGCTGCTCGGCGCCATCCGCTCCACCGCGCAGATGATCTCGTACGAGCTCGCCATGGGATTGTCGATCATCGGCGTGCTGCTGTTAGCCGGCACCACGAATTTGAGCGGCATCACCGCCGCGCAGTCGGCGCATCACGTCTGGTACATCTTGCCGCAGTTCGTCGGTTTCCTCATCTACTTCATCACCGCCACGGCCGAGACGAATCGCGCGCCGTTCGATCTGCCTGAAGCCGAAACCGAGCTCGTCGCCGGCTTCCACACCGAATACTCGAGCCTACGCTTCGGCACGTTCTTCGTGGCGGAATACATCAATATGATAACGGTGTCATGCGTGGCGACGCTGCTGTTCCTGGGCGGCGGAGACGGTCCGTTTCTCGCCACCTTACCGCTGCTCTCGGTCGCCTGGTTCGTCTTGAAAGTCATGGTCTTCTTGTTCGTCCTGATATGGATGCGTGCGACATTGCCGCGCCTGCGCTACGATCGCCTGATGGCGTTCGGCTGGAAGGTGCTGCTGCCGGTCGCCGTGCTCAATCTGCTCGTGACGGCCGCGATCGTCGCTCTCGTGAAGGCATAGCCATGAACGTGTTGCGCGCCGCTTGGGGAATCGTGACCGGACATATGGTCACGCTCAAGTATCTTTTCAAACGCAAGTCCACGATCGATTACCCTCGCGTTCCGTATCCGCATCCGGAGCGCTTCCGCGGCGTGCACGAACTGCGCAAGTACGATGATGGGCTCGAACGCTGCATCGGCTGCGAGCTCTGCGCGGTCGCGTGCCCGGCCAATGCGATCACGGTGATCGGCGCGGAAAACGACCCCGCTGCGCCGACCTCTCCCGGCCAGCGTTACGGCTACCGCTACGAGATCGATATGCTGCGCTGCATCTTCTGCGGCTGGTGCGAAGAGGCGTGCCCGACCGATGCCATCGTCCTCACTCCTAAATTCGACATCGCCGACTACACGCGCGAGCGTCTAGTGTACGGTAAGGATCGCCTCGTCGTCACCGACCCGTTCAAGCAACATCTCGCCAATACGGAATCGGCGGCCCAGACGGAACCGGGCGTCATCTGATGGTCGTTCTTTTCTGGGTCTGCGCCATCGTGCTCGTGGGCACGGCCATCGCCGTGGTCGGAAGCCGTCAGCCGGTCCATTCGGTAGTGGGCTTGATCGTGAATTTCTCGGCGCTCGCGGTGCTGTTCCTCACGCTTTCGGCGGAGTTCTTGGCGATGATGCAGATCATCATCTACGCCGGCGCGATCTTAGTCCTGTTCCTGTTCGTCATCGCGCTGCTGACCGTCGGCAACCAGCCGATCGAGACGGGCGAAGGTCGCCTTGCCCACCAGACAGTGCCCGCCATCGCCGCGGGCGTGGCCGCGCTCGGCTTGATCGCCTTCGGCGTGCGAACCGCGTGGTCGCAAAGCGCCGCGTCGCCGCCGGCAGACCTCGGCACCGTGCCGGCTTTCGGCACCGCGCTGCTCACGACGCACGTCTTCGCATTTGAGGCGACCGCCTTTGTGCTGCTGGTCGCGATCATCGGCGTCGTCCTCATGGCCGGCCGCAAGGAGATACGTTTCTAGCGATGCCGCAAGTACCGCTGGCCGACTATCTCATCCTCGCGACCGTTCTCTTCGTGATCGGTCTTGTCGGTTTTCTCGTGCGCCGCAATCCCATCACGATGCTCATGGCCATCGAACTCATGTGGAACGCGGGCAATCTTGTGTTTGCGGCATTTGCGCGGAATTTCGGCGACATGACCGGGCAAGTCTTCGTCTTCATCGTCATAACGGTGGCGGCGGCTGAAGCCGCCATCTCGCTTGCGATCGTGGTCATGGTCTTCCGCCACCGCGAAGACGTCGACGTGGATGACATCTCGGTGATGAGAGGCTGATGGATAAGTTCGCGGCCCTCGTGCTCGTCATTCTCTTGCTGCCGCTCGCCGGCGCGGTGCTGATCTCATTTGCCGGGCCGTATCTCCCGCGCGTCGCTGCCGCTGTGATCGCGAACGGCACCTTGCTTGTTGCATTCCTTATGACCGGCATCGTCGCGCTCACAGGTTGGCAGGCGACTTCGTCCGGACAAACGATCCCACAACACTTCGCCTATGGCACGTGGGCGCTGATCCCGCCGCTCAAGATCTCGTTCGGCCTTTTGATTGATCCGCTCGCGCTTACGTGGATGCTGATCATCACCGGGGTCGGCTTCTTGATACACCTGTATTCGGTCGGCTATATGGCAAGCGACCGGAACTACCGCACGTTTTTCGCCTACATGAATCTGTTCGTCTTCACGATGCTGCTGCTCGTGATGTCGGATAACTTCTTGTGGCTGCTCGTCGGGTGGGGCGGCGTCGGCCTGGCCTCCTACTTGCTCATCGGCTTCTACTACGACCGAGTGTCGGCGGTTCTCGCGGCGCGCAAAGCGCTGATCATGAACGTCATCGGCGACGTCGGCATCATGATCGCGATCTTTCTCATATATGCGCACCTCGGCAGCGCGGCATACAGTGACGTCTTCGCCCGCGTCGCTAGCGTCGGCGCGCCGGCGCTCACCGCGATCGGCCTCTGGCTGCTGCTCGGCGCCGTCGCTAAGTCTGCGCAATTGCCGCTGCACACCTGGCTGCCGGATGCGATGGAAGGTCCGACTCCTGTCAGCGCGCTTATCCACGCCGCGACCATGGTCACGGCCGGCGTGTACTTGATCGCGCGCTGTTACCCGATCTACGATCATGCGCCCGTGGCCGCGGAGGTTGTGGCTGTAGTCGGCGCGACGTCAGCACTCTTCGCGGCCACGATCGGCTGCGTACAGTACGATATCAAACGCGTGCTCGCGTACTCCACGATGAGCCAGATCGGCTACATGATGTTCGCGGTGGGAGCGGGCGCGTATACCGCCGGCGCCTTCCACTTTCTCACACATGCGTTCTTCAAAGCGCTGCTCTTCATGGCGGCGGGCATCGTGATCCAGAATCTCGGCGGCGAACAAGATATCCGAAAGATGGGCGGTCTCGCCGGCAAGATGCCGCTCGCGTTTTGGACGTTTCTCATCGGCACGGTCGCCATCGCGGGCGTTCCGCCGTTCGCCGGATTTTTCTCCAAGGACGCGGTTATCGATGCGGCAATCGCATTGCACCATCCGGTGCTCGGCGCGTTCTTGATCATCGCTGCGTTCCTCACCGCGTTCTACATGTTCCGGCTGCTGTTCCTCACGTTCTTCAGCGGCGCGTATCGTGGCGACGGCGCGCCGCACGATCATCCTATGGTCTCCATGAACGTGCCCGTGGTTGTACTTGCGATTCTCGCCACCGTCGGCGGATTTCTGGCCGCGCCGCTTGGAGCGGCGTTGCGCTTGACGTTCGTCGGCGCGCTGCATGACCAAGACATCGCCACGATCAATTGGCCGGTTGCGGCCGGCGCTTTCTTATTGGTCGTCGCCGGTATCGCGACGGCGTACGCGCTGTATCAAGTGCGGCCGCAGCTGCGCGAGTCGCTCATTCGCGCGCTCGCGGGCCCACGCCAGCTCGTGATGAACGCCTACTATCTGGACACGGTATACCATTGGCTCGTCGAAGTCCCCGCGTATGCCATCGCTGATGCCGCCGCCGGATTCTTCGAAACGTTCATCATCCGCGCGATCCCGCTTGCGGCAAGCGCCACTGCCGCTGCCCTCGGCGGCTTCGCGCGCGCTTGGGAATCGGGTCAGCTGCGGCGCTACGGTCTCACGATCGCCGTCGGCGTCGTGCTCTTGCTCGCGTGGTACGTGATCACCGCGTACGCGGCGGCGTCGCAAGGCGTGTTGCCGCAATGATGATCGATCTCGTCATCTTCTTGCCGGCGATCGCGGCCATCGCGCTGCTCTGCATCCCTCGCGATGCGCAACGCGCGCTCAGAGGCGTGGCGCTCATCGGTGCCTTAGCGACCTTTGTTCTGAGTCTTGGCTTCATCACCGGCGGATTCGGCAATGAATTCGATCAGCGGATTCCGTGGATCTCGGGAACGTGGACCGCGGCGTATCATGTCCACGTCGGCGGGCTAAGCGTCTACTTCGTCTTGCTCACAACCCTCGTCTCCGTCGCAGCGATCTGGGGCGCGTTCTCGTACTCTGACGCAGGCAAACTGCGCGGCTTCCTCGCGCTGCTGCTGTTGTTCGAGACGACGCTGCTCGGGTTGTTCACAGCCGCCGATCTGCTGCTCTTCTACGTCTATTGGGATCTCATGCTGATCCCGGTCTTCCTATTACTAGTCGGTTACTCGGGTTCGGCGGAAGCGCGCTCGGCCGCGTGGAGCTATCTCCTCTACAACGGCGCGGGCGGATTGGTTCTGCTGCTCGGCGTCGTCGGCGTCGTGCTGCACACCGGCACGTTTGAAGTGCTCGGACAGACGTATTCGTTCGGCACGCTCGAGAACTGGCTATTCGCAGCGTTCGCGCTGGCATTCCTCATCAAGACGCCTTCGTTCCCGTTCCATGCGTGGATGCCGCCGACGTACACGAATTCGCCGCCGCCGCTCGTCGCGATGGTCTCCGGCGTGCAGAGCAAGGCAGGCCTTTTCGGATTCCTCGTTTTCGCGTTGCCGCTTTTCCCGGTCGCAGCGCACACGTGGGCACCCGTGCTGCTCGTGCTCGCCGTCGCGAGCATCGTCTACGGGGCATTCGCAGCGCTCGGCCAGCGCGATATGAAGACGCTTGTGGCGTTCTCGTCGCTCTCGCACCTAGGGCTCGTCGTGCTCGCGCTATTCGCTTTCGATCTGACGAGCGTACCAGGCAGTATCGTCATGATCGTGAGCCACGGATTGATCTCGGCTGCGCTTTTCCTGTTGCTCGGGTTCGTGGAAGAGCGGACCGGTTCGCGCGAGATCGGAGCGTTCGGCGGGCTCGCCGCGCACGCGCCGCGGCTGCAAGCGCTCATGCTCGTCGCTGCGATGGCCGCGCTCGGACTGCCCGGCCTCTCCGGCTTCGCCGGCGAATTCCTCATCTTGATCGGCGCGTGGCAGACGCAGCCCGTCTATACCGCCATCTCGCTGATCGCGATCGTCGTCGCAAGCGCTTACGTGTTGAAGATGTTCCAGGCAGCGATGCACGGACCTGAGAGTGTCCCTGGCGGACGGACTTACGGCGATCTTCGCGCACGCGAGATCTGGATATTAGCGCCGCTGATCGCCGGCATCTTCTTGTTCGGCATCTGGCCAGGCGTTCTGTTACCGGGCGGCGGTTCGCTCACAGGCGCGACGCCGGCGCACACGGTTGCGCTGCACGGACAGAGGCCGCACGCGTGATCCAAAGCGTCGCCATCGATTGGAATGTGATCGCGCCCGTCGTCGTGCTCGTCGCGACGGGGCTACTCGTGCTGGTCGTGGATCTTCTCAGCCGCAGCGCTCCGCGCCAGCTGCTTTACGGCATCGGCATCGTCGGTTCGCTGGCCGCGTTTGCCGCCATGCTGCCGTTGCGCGGTCAGGAACTCACCACGTTCGGCGGCGCGTTCGCGAGCGATTCGTTCTCGTGGCCGTTCGACGTCTTGCTGCTGCTCACGCTTACTATTTCGCTGGCGCTTTCGTGTCTCGGCAAGGCTGAAGACGGCGCAAATCCCGGTGCATACGCGGCATTGCTGATCTTCTGCACGATCGGCGGTCTGATTCTCGCCGGAGCGACGACGCTCATCGGCATCTTCTTAGGTCTCGAAGAGCTCTCGCTCGCGCTCTACGTGCTCGCCGGCACCGGCTATCCGCGCCGTTCATCACAGGAAGCCGCGCTCAAGTACGTGCTGCTCGGTTCGCTCGCATCTGGGTTTCTGATCTTCGGAATGGCGCTGCTCTACGGCAGTGCCGGCAGTATCTCGCTAGCCGCGATGTCGCACGCCGCGTATGCGGGCGGGCCGCTCTTCATCGGCGGTTTCGCGCTCTTCCTCGTTGGGGTCGCGTTCAAACTCGCGCTTGCGCCCTTCCATCTCTGGACGCCCGACGTCTACGAAGGATCGCCGCTCGCGGTCACCGCGTTCATGGCCGTCGCCGTGAAGGCGGCGATGTTCGCCGTGCTCGCGCGCTTCGCGTATGTCGTATTCGGCCACGATGCATCGGCGCTCGTGCCGCTGTGGATCCTCGCGATCCTCTCGATGATCGTCGGCAACGTCGGCGCCATTAGGCAGACGAATCTCAAGCGTCTGCTGGCGTTTTCGGGCATCGCGCAGGCGGGTTATCTCGTGCTTGCACTTGCGGGAGTGGGCCGCGGCGGGGTCGCAACGCTCGTCTTCTATCTGGCGGCGTACGCATTTATGAATCTTGGAGCGTTTGCGGTCATCGCGCTGATCGGCAACGGGGACGAGCTGCACGCCGACCTCAGTGCATATCGTGGTCTCGCGTTTCGCCGGCCGATGGTCGCAGCGCTCATGATGCTTTTCTTCCTATCGCTTGCCGGCATTCCGGCGACGGCCGGTTTCATCGGGAAAGTCTTGCTGCTCGGCCAGGCGATGGGCGCGGGTCCCTGGGGCGTTGCGATGGCTGTAGCGCTCATCGTGGGCACGCTGGTCTCGTTCTACGTCTACTTCCAGGTGATATGGCAGATGTTCGCGCCGGCGGATGCGGAAGCGGTCGCGTCGGACGGAAACGCTGCGGTGTCGTGGGTCGCGGTCGCCGCCGGCGCAGTGGGCGTTCTGCTGCTGGGCATCGTGCCGCAGCTGCTCCTCGCCCATTTGTAAGATGAATACGCGGACGCGCTGATGGGGCTGGCTGAAGGGGCCGACTTTATGTCGGCCCTGGCTTATATAACGTGAGCCGACATAAAGTCGGCCCCTTCAGCTCGTCGGTTCGTTACGTCGGTTCGTGCGAAAAAAGTCTAACCGATCAAACGCGAGTTGTACCACGCGACGAGCGGCGGGATCGTTACCGTCGCGATGATGAAGGCCACGATATTCGTGCCGGCCGCGCCTGATAAAACCTCCACCGCCATGACCGCGAGCATCGCGACGCCGAACATCGAGAAGACGATTCCCGCTACGCGCAGTTGCTTGGGCAGCACGGGCGGCTTTTCGCGACCCGCGAAATACATCGACCGATCGCGCGTGCCGACGTAGAGCATCTGCAGCCCGATGGTCAGCCCGACCACGATCAGCGCGTATGCAAAGAGCAAGATGTCGGAGTTTTGCGTCACGTTTGTACGATCCAATCCGTCTCTAGTGGCGCTCCGCGCGAGTCACATTGAACTGTCGCGCGTCGCATCCGCTCTTCGTCGCCGGCGAAAGCGTACCGTGCACGACGACGTGATCGCCCGGATGCAAGCCGTCCAAGATGCCGGGCGCCGCTGACAACGCGAATGTTCCGCCCCATGCGGCGCCGCGCCCGTTTGAGAACAACACGTACGTGCACAGCGGAACACGCAGACCGATGAAGAGTTTGCCCGCGACCCACGAGAGATCCGGTGCGTAGCCGTACTCGGGATAATCTCCGGTCGCGTATGGCGCAGGCGTCGGCGTCGCGGGCGCAGACGAAGGTGTGATGTGCCTGCACCCGCTCGCTGCGAACAAAACGATCGCAGCGATCGTGCAGACCATGATCTTCGTCACGTCGGCGCAATTCGCGCCGCGACAGCGCGCCTCATGCGTGTGTCCCATTCGAACAAATAACCACAGGTTATTCACTGCTGAAACGCCAAATTTTTGCCACAGGGCGGGCGGCGATTATCATCACCCCTCGAATTCCGTGTGCCCGACTTCCAGAATTCCGCTGAAAGACAGATTTGACTCGCAAACTCTCCACCGCCGCTTGCGCGTTCGCCGCCTTTGCGGCCGCGACCATCGCGGCCGCAACGCTCGCATCGGCGGACCCGCCGAGCGGTCCGGTCAAAGCTGTTCCCGTTCTCCCATCTCCCACGCCGACGTCGACCGCGATCGCGGCGCACCGGGTCGGCCAGGTCTACGACTATAGTCTGCACGGCGAGGTCGGTCAGAGCATCACCGGCAGCGATGCGCTCGGCCGCAAAGTCGATCAGCGCGCGATGCCCACGACGCTCAACGGCAGAGAGCGCGTCGCGATCAAGCAAGCGGCTTCGGACGGACTGACGCTGCATCGATCCGGCGCGATCACCGCCACGGTCGCGGGGCGTCCGGTTAGCAAGCCAGGCACCGGCTGGACGCTCGTGAACACGGATGGCGTCGTCGTACGGGATCACGGAACGCTCGGCGGTCTCTTTCTGCTCCCGCTCGGTTTTCTCGGCGAGCGAGCGGTGAAGGGCGGCGCAGTGCTCGCCATCGGCGATTCGTGGAACGGCAAGCTCGGCACGAAACTCTACGGCATGACCGCGCGCCCGGACTTGTCGTTCTCCGTGACCGGCATGCGCTACGTCTTGGGTCAGAGCGTCTACTCGATCGAAGCGACGGGAACCGTACCGATGCGCGAGCCCGTGGTCACAAATACCGGCGAGATGCTCGGCTATGCGAGCGGCACCGCGAAACTCGATCTGCGCTTCGACTACGATCGGGCGAACGCTCGCGTCGTCGCGCTCGATCTCAATGTGCGCGATACGCTGACAATGTTGGGCGCCGGCAAATCCGCGCACGGCAGCATCGTGGACACGCAGCGATACTTAGTCGCGCTCGACGCGGGCTCTATCTCAGCGTCAGCCGTCCCCAAGTCGCTTTAGCGCCGCTTTGCGCGCTTCGCTGTGCGAGTAACCGTACAGGAAGTAGACCAGCAGTCCGACGACCATCCAGATGCCGAAGCGCGTCCAGATGAAGACGTTGGTCCCCCACACCATGAGGCCGAGCGAAAGCAGTGCGCCGATGGCGGGGATGAGCGGCACCCACGGAGTGCGGAAGCCGCGCGCCCGATCGGGTTGCGTGTAGCGCAAGACAAGCACGCCGAGGCAGACGAGCAGAAACGCGCTGAGCGTGCCGGTGTTGACGAAACTGAGCAACGTGTCAAGCGAGAACGTTCCCGCCATGATGCCGACGACCAATCCCATTATCAGCGTCATGTTCGCAGGCGTGCGGAACTTGGGATGGATCTTCGCGATGCCTTTCGGCAGCAGTCCGTCGCGCGCCATCACCATGAAGATGCGGCTCTGACCGTAGATCGAGGTGAGCACGACCGACGAAGTTCCGAGCACCGCGCCCAGGACTGCGACCCACGCGTAGCCGCCAAGTCCGACCGCCGCAAGCGCTGTCGGCAGCGGGGTGATAGGATCGACCTTCGACGCCGGCTGCAAGCCGATGAGCGCGATCGCCACCGCGGTGTAGAAAATCGTGCCGAGGATCAGCGAACCGAGCACGCCGATGGGCACGTCACGTTGCGGCTTTTTTGCCTCCTCGGCGGCGACGGTCACAGAATCAAATCCGATGAACGCGAAGAACGCGAAGAATGCGCCCGGGATGATACCCACCACCGGGAAGTCGCTGCTCGGGCCTGGCTTGTACCAGCCGTTGGGGATGAACGGCGTGAAGTGCGCGCCGACGAAGTGCGGGAGCGCAACCAGCACGAAAAATGCGAGCACGCCCATTTTGATGATGACGATGATCGTATTCGCGCCGGCCGATTCTTTTACACCGACCGTCAGTAAGATCGCAAAACCAAGCACGCAGAAAAAAGCGATGACGTCGAAATACGTGCCGTGCACGGGATCGTAGTGGCCCGTGGCCCATTGCGGCAGCACGACATGGAGATATTGCACCAGCACCAGCTGGATATTGCCCGAAAACGTTGTCGCGACCGGCGCGGCCGACATGCCATATTCGAGGATGAGATTCCAGCCGATGATCCACGCCAAGAATTCGCCGAGCGTGGCATACGTGTACGTATACGCGCTGCCGGCGACGGGAACCATCGAAGAGAACTCCGCGTAGCAGAGGCCGGCGCATGCCGACGCCACCGCGCAGATGGCGAAAGAGATCAAAATGGCCGGTCCGGCATAGTTGTGGATGCCGGTGCCGACCGTCGCGAAGATGCCCGCGCCAACCATGTTGCCCAAGCCGAGCGCGATGAGCATCCATGGTCCGAGTTCGCGCTTGAGCTTTGGCCCCTTCTGTTCGACTTCGACGTTGAGGTCGTCAATCGAGCGGGTAATGAAGAGTCCGGTCGTCGTCTTAGGGACGGTGGCCATCTATATTGCGACCTCTATCGCGGCGAGGTGATACGCGAGCGGGCCAGTGACATTCCACCGGCCCGGTGTTGCGGCGAGGTTTCTGCGAAGTGAATGTTTCGGCCTTCCGTATCAGGCTTGCGCGATCAGGCTTGCGCGTCTTTGGCGGACATGACCGGCGAACCGTCGAGCGGCCAGCGGATTCCGACCGTCGCATCGTGCCAGCTCAAGATCTTCTCGGTGGCCGGATCGTGATGCGCGCTCATCTTATAATGAAGAACAACACCGTCGGTGAGTGCGAGAAAGCCGTGAGCAAAGCCGTCGGGCACGTACAACTGCAGATGGTTGTCGGCCGAGAGGTGAAAGCCTTGCCATTTCTTGTAGGTCGGCGACCCTTCTCGTACGTCCACGATCACATCGAAGATCTCACCGGCCAGCGCATTGACGAGCTTGGCCATACCGGGTTGATAGTGCATGCCGCGCAACACGTTTTTGCCGGATAGCGATACCCCGTCTTGCAGCCACTCATCGGTCACACCGATCGCTGCGTACTTTCGCTTGGAGTACGTCTCTTTGAAAAATCCGCGCTGATCCCGATAGACGTCGGGCACGATGATCTTGGCTTCCGCAAAATCGGTGGGTTGCGTCGTGAGCATGGGACCCTTCTATGCGGCGGACCATAAAGGTCCGCCCTACACGGTTGTTATGTCGGGCGGACCTTCATGGTCCGCCCGACGAGTCGTTCCTTACGGCGCCGTCATCGTCTGCGCCGATAGCGCTTGCTGCGCGATCGCATCGAGCGCTTCGAGATGCGCCGTCGTCAGTTCGTCCAGCCCGCCATGGCTCGCCGCAACCCGACAATCGTGCTGCAGCGCAACCAGTTCGGCGCGTGCGAGCGCTTTTGCATCGTCGGGCGTGCCGGTCATCGGCTTGACCCAGAGCGTCGCGAGACGCCGCGCGTACCGTGATTGGAGATTGCGCAAGACGACGCCATCCGAAGCGGCTCGACCGCGAGCGATATCGCCGAACACCGACGTTTGCGCCCAGTCGAACAGATCGGACAGACTCATCGTCCGGCCGCGATCGTACTTGAAGGACAAGTCGTCGATGCGCTGCAGCGTCAACGGCGCGAACGTCTCGTTGAGCGCGATGTCTTGATCGGTCGCCGCGATTTCGACGACCGCCACGTCGTGACGATCTGTGGGGTTGTACGCCCACGTCCCGCCGCCATTCAAGATGCTCGCTTCAGTGTACGTCAGCCTCGTCAATACCGACGGGTTGAAGTTCCAAGCCGCATTCGAGAAGAGATATTGGTCCATCTGCTGCCACGCGCGCACCTCTTGCGTGCGCGGAACATACGCGAGCGGCGTGGCGCCGCCAGGATCGCCGGCGCGGCTGCGCGACAGATACTCGCCGCCGATGTTATGCGCGGCCATCGTCGCGCAGCGCCCGTACTGGCGAAGCGGCACGAGAAAACCTTCCCGCGCGTCATCGTTCGGTCGACCGACTGACGGGAAGCGGCTGTTCACCGCGTCCATGATCGCGTGTTCGGCGTGCATCTCAACGCCGCACCACTCGAGCGGATCGTTCGTGAGGTCGAACTGTTGATTGCGCGGATCGATCGCGTGTCCGCTGCCGAAGGCGACGTCTTCATCTGAGGCAAAGCGGAACTGCGGATCGTTCCACGCAGACGCGATGCGGCGCAGCGCGCTCAATTCGTCGTGCGGCGTAGCCGCACCGGCGATGTAGCCGTAGCCGTACTGGATCGCATGGTAGTCGTACGGACCGAGGGCTACTTGGCTGTAGTCGCCTTGCGGCGTGCCCTTCGGCCAGACGTTCAAGGGCGCATACTCCATCACGGACGTCGCGACGCCGTTTCTTTCCGTGAACGATTTGCTCTGGAGTTGCGCGGCAGTATAGCCCATCGAGCCCATGAAGTTGTGCTGCAGCCCCATGTCGTGACCGGATTCGTGCAAGACCGTTGCGCGGATATCTTGCTGGACGAATGCCCGACGCGCGTTCGGATCATCCGGCAGTCCGCGCATCGGCGCGACAAAATAGGTGTACGATGTGTTGTCGCCGGTGCCGACGACGGCGTCGACGTTGATGCCCGCGTTGATCTCCTCGCCGGTGCGCGGGTCGTTGACGATGAGCGCTTCGGCGCCGTATTGCGGCGACGACGTGTCGATCCAGCGCACCATGTTGTGCCGCATGTCGGCGGGATCCCACGTCGGGTCATCCGGCTGATCCTGCACTTGAATGGCGTTCAGGATTCCGACGCGCCGGAAACCGTCGTTCCACTGCAAAAGCGCGTCCTTGACCGTCTGGCGATATTCGACCGGAATGTTCTTGCTGATCGTGAAGACTAAAGGATGCGTCGCCACGGATGGCTTGCCCGGCGTGGCCGGAGCGAAGTTCCAGCGCGAGATGTACAACGTCTGGCGCGAATACGTCTGATCGTTTCCAAAGTCGAGATATCCCGCTTCGAAATAGCCGACGCGATCGTCCGCGATGCGCGGCATGTAGTTGTCGCTGGGCGGCTGGACGAGATTGTATTCCATCCGCACGGCGATGCTGCGCGGATCGGGCACGTTGTCGATGAGGTTTGGATCCGAGCTCGCCCAGGTCTGGTCGACTTCGAGAAGATCGTTCTCGGGGAACGCGGCGGTCTTTGTGAAGAACGAGCGGGTCGGATCGAGCCGGTAGCCGTGCGACGGATCGCCGACCACCTGCTGAAAATTGCCGGCAAGGTCTCCGACATCCCCGAGAAACGCGCTGGCCGAAATCAAGACCATTCCGCTTGCGTCCGACGCGACGATCGGTTCGGTCGCAATGACCGAGGTCGGAAACGATTCGTCGATAGACACGGATTGCGGTGATCCTGCGGGCGCGAGAAAATTCGTGTTGGGCCAGAAGATGATGATCTTGCCGCCCACTTTCGAGAACTCGATCATCCGCGCGGGCGCGACGTACGGCTCACCCGGCGCAGGCCCGAAGCCGCCAAGCCCGGTGGAAGGCACGGACGTCTCGATGAACTGACGATCGAGCTGGCTCGCCGCGATCGCCAGATAGACCTTGTCATCCTTGGTGATGATCGGGAACAGCCCGCTCTGCACTTGCGCGCTCGCGACGAACTGATCGTACGGCTGCGGGCCAGCCCCGCCGCCCGAGCCAGACGCGTCGGGCGCCGGGCCGCCAGCCGCAAGCGCGCGACCGGCGCTCGAGAACGCGAACATTATGATTGCAAGCGCAGCCATGCGCGCAAAACGAAAAGACATTGACGCCTCCTGAAAATTCAGAACCCGCGGCACGGTATCGCATCGCGGGTTCTTTTGTATGGTCCGGGCTACCTGTGCTTCACTTTCCGATGACCCCGAACGCCGCGCCCTGAGGATCCGCCAAGATCGCGAAGTGGCCCATGCCTTTGACCGCTGTCGTACCCATGAGGGCGCGTCCTCCGAGCCGCTTCGCCGTCGCGACAGCTCTTGCGCAATCCGCAACTTTCCAATGCGTGATCCAGCACGGCCCCAATTTACTAAATGATTCCGGCCACATGCCGCACACCATCTCCTTGCCAAGTCTGAACGCGAAGTATTTGTTGCCGCTGAAATCTTGCTCGACGATCTTCCAGCCGAGGAATTTCGCATAGAACGAGCCGGCGGTTTTTGTTTTCTTCGTGTTCAGATCGTGCCAGTTGACGGAGCCCGGCACGTCTTCGAGTTCGGCGCCGGCTGTGGACCCCGGCTGCCAGATAGCGAACTCCGCGCCGGTGGGATCTTTTAGAAAGGCCATGCGGCCAGCGTCATCGATTTTAACGGGCGAATCGACGACCTTTGCGCCGAGAGCCTTCGCCTTTGCAAACGATCGAGCGACGCTTTTCACGGAGACGTATGGTATCCACGCCGGCTTCGTCTTCTTCTTTTTGTCCGCCGCGGTCATTGGATAGAGCGCGCCGACGGATTTGCCCTTGGCTCTCAAGACCGAGTACGGATCTTTGCCCGGCCCGGGGGAGAAGTCGGTCACCGTGCATCCGAAGACGGCAGTGTAGAATTTCTTGGCACTCGCGACGTCCGTAGTGCCGAGATCGGTCCAACAGAACTCTCCGGGCTTGTAGCTTCTTCTGACGGTCATGCGATCTTCTCCATGACGATCTCTTCAAGACACTCGAGGCTTTGACTCCAACCTTCCTCCATTCCCTGCAGATACATTTCGGCGCCGGGTGTAGTCATGAGAATACGGTTGTGGACGCTGACATGCGTCTTACCATCGCGCTCGACGAACGTCACCGTCGTCAAGATCTCGAACAGCGGATTGTCTTTGTCATCGAGCGGCGTGTTCGAGAACGCAAGGCGCTCCGGTTCGACGATCTCGCGATAGACGCCGATCATGGGATAGATCGTGCCGTCGGGACCCTGCATGTGGATGCGGAACGCGCCGCCCGGGCGCACGTCGAGTTCGCAAACCGGGCTCGTGAACCCATGCGGTCCCCACCAGCGTTGCACAAGTTTCGGGTCTGTCCACGCTTTGAATACGCGCTCGCGTCGAGCGTCGAAGATATGGTTGACGACGACATCCTGTTGCGAACTATTTTGACCGGCCACGTCG